>Ga0255055_10000171_pt1 | contig 49068 bp, 48 predicted proteins | sample JV7_2_27_MG_FD_188633 | JGI IMG/M metagenome (GOLD analysis project Ga0255055, IMG submission 188633) | Seawater microbial communities from Jervis Inlet, British Columbia, Canada - JV7_2_27 | ecosystem: Environmental > Aquatic > Marine > Inlet | place: Canada: British Columbia | collected... | reverse complement strand
TTTACGAACACCAATGCTGGGTCGGTGTTCCCTATCTCCGAGGATATTGATATGGATGAAGCTGCGGCCGTTCCGGTCAACTACCTGACCGTCTATCACATGATCCATACCATGGCCCATGTCACAGAAGGAGAGACGATATTGGCTTATGCAGCCGCCGGCGGGGTGGGGACCGCTGTCATTCAAATAGCCAAACTGGCCAACGTGGCGGTCATTGGTTTAACCAGCACGGACGAAAAAGCCAATTTCGCCAAAGCCCAAGGATATGACCATATCATTAATTATAAAACTGAAAATGTGGTCCGGCGGGTGAAAGAAATTACCGGTGGAAAAGGCGTAGAAATTATTCTGAACTCGGTGACCGGGGATACCTTTGACCGTGATTTTAAAATGCTGACTCCCCTGGGACAGATCATCTGGTTCGGCATGGCGGCCGGCCCGCCGCAAGAAAATTTAACCGAACAGCTCATGGCAGGGTTTGTAAAAAGCGCGGGTATTCGAACGTTCATGCTTCCCAGCATTTTTGAGCTTGATCCCGCCTTGATGGCCCGATCTGCAGAAATCCTTTTTAACGATCTGGCAAACAAAAAGATTAAACCCCACATCTATGAAAGGATACCCCTGTCCGAAGCTGCCAGGGCCCATGAATTGCTGGAGAGCGGAAAGGTTCAAGGCAAGCTGATTTTGAAGCCCTGATGAAGTTGTTTTGTTAAATAAAATTTTTTATCCCATGATGCCTGCCCTCCTTATGGTTTGGTATCATGGTCAGGCTATCTCGGTTGTTCCGCAATGGGCAATTGGGATAGCCTGTTTTATTTGGGCTGATCTCGAATTGCCGGTGTTATTCCAGCCATTTTCCTTGCAGTTTGATAAAACCACGAATATAGTGGTGTCCACTTTTTACTCGCATTTCCATGTTCGATTTTTTGGAGGTAAAAGTCATGGGCATTGGACAAATAAAAACGCATTTGAAAAACGCAATCAAAAAACAACAGGATTTTTTCCGGTTGTACACCACCGGGCTGAGTCGCAAAGAAATCGAGCGGATGCTGCATAAAGATGCGCTGGAGGCCTTAACCTATTACAAAGAAAAAACGACGCTCAAGGACGGCCCGCCTGAGAAGGAATCGTTAAAATCAAAAATTAGAGTCTTTAGAGAAATCTTTGTGAGCTTTTTGATGCAGCTGACACCGGCGCGCAGGTTTTTTTATGGGCTCAGTTTGGTCGGGTTCGTGCTGGCACTACTTACAGCGAAGGTGATATGGATTCTATGCGCTTTTTTTATTTTAAACGGACTGCTGGCAATGGAGCTTGCCGATAAGCTGACCACACGCGACGAGCTGGAAATCGCCCGAGAAATCCAGGTCAGTCTCGAGCCCAAGCAGCTCCCTGAAATTCCCTGGCTGTCAATATCTTGCTCCTCAAAGCCGGCCAAAATTGTGGGCGGGGATTTTTTCAACGTGATCAAACGCAATGACAACCAGATGCTGAGCATTGTCGGCGATGTCGCCGGCAAAGGCATACCGGCGGCTTTGTACGCCGCCCACATTCAGAGTATGTTTGAGTCCCTGTCGGAACAAAGCATCTCCCCTGCGAATATCTTAAACGGCTTGAATCACCTGATCTGCCGGCGTCTGCGCGAAGGGGATTTTATTACGGCGGTAATCGCGTTTTTCGAATCCGGGGAAAAATCCCTGACCATTGCGCGCGCCGGACACAATTGGCCGCTTTACTACAGCTCGCAAACCAAAACAATCTCGCCCCTGAAAACCAGAGGCGTGTGCCTTGGCATTGATAAGGATATGGGGTTTTCGTCATGCCTCGAAGAAAAATCGATGCCGGTTAAAAGCGGGGATGTGCTGCTGCTTTACTCCGACGGCATCACCGAAGCCATGAATGCAAGTCATCACCTCTTTGATCTATCCCGCTTGGAATCGGCCCTCAAGGAAAGTGCCCATTTCCCCGCCGATAAGATCGTCGAGCGCATCAACCTTCGCTTGGACGAGTTCGTCCAAGCCGAAGAGCCCCACGATGATGTTACGATGGTGGCCATAAAAGTAAAATAGGTTCCCTCATTTTCCCTCTGATGCCTTCACTATGAGCTTTCAGCTTTGAGCGTTGAGCATTTATTGACTTCTCAAATGGTTCTGTTAAAATTAGTTGCGATAGAACATAAAAAAACATTCATCCTTTAACCCCACAACGGATAAAGAATGGTTTAATTGAATTAAAAATCCCGCTTCTAAAATTTAGGAGCGGGATTTTTTTGTAACCAGCCTGATTGACAAGAAAGCAACAGACAACCTTTTACAATCTTTGAAAGCGTCGTTCGTTTATATGACCTGTTGTCTGCATTGGCCCAGGATATGGCTCGTGCAAAATTCAGGTAATAATTAAAATTTGGAGGATAGGGTGTGAAGACACTTCATTTAAAGACAATTTCGGCCCTGGTGATCCTGACCTTGTTTACGCTATTCCATGGCGCCTACCAGGGGCATGCGGCAAACGACGACGGGCGGAAAATTTATTACACGTTGTTAAAGGGCACCATCAATAACCAACTGGCCGATGATTTCGAAGGTGTTTTGAAAGAAGCCGAGAAGGCCAATGCGAAAGTCCTTATCCTGGAAATCGATACCTTTGGCGGCCGGCTGGACGCCGCCGTGAGAATCAAGGACAAATTAGTTGACACAAAGATAAACACGATCGCTTTCGTCAATAAAAAGGCAATCTCAGCAGGGGCTTTAATATCGATGGCCACAAAACATATCGTTATGGCCCCGGGAAGTACCATTGGGGCTGCCACACCGGTAAAACTTACCTATTGGGAAGAAAAGCCGACCAGTGAAAAAGTTATATCCTATTTCAGGAAAGAGATGAAATCAACGGCCGAGGCCGGCAACCACCCCGGGAATATTGCTGCGGCGATGGTCGATCCCGATCTTCAGATTGCAGGGGTCGTGCAAAAAGGCAAGCTCCTGACCTTAACCACCAAAGAAGCAATTCGTCTAAATGTGGCAGAGCACGAGGTGAAGGATCTGGGGGAACTTTATCAAAAGTTTCAGCTTGAGGGGCTATCAATCGAAAATCGTCCGATACCCTGGACGGAGAAAGTGGCAGAGCTGATGCCCGACCAGAAAACCATATTTAATCCGACATTACTATGGTTTCTGCTGGGCCTGGCACTGATATTTCTGGAGTTTGTGGTGCCGGGTGTCATCCTCGTTTTCTTTGGGATTGGTGCATGGGCTGCGGCGGTTACAAACCACTTCGGCCTGACAGCCTCTTTTCAGTCCCAGCTGCTGTTATTTGCGGTCGCCTCGATTCTGCTTCTGGTGGTCCTCAGGAAATGGATTAAGGGCAAGTTTTACGGACATGTGGGCGATGTGCAGGACCTGACTAAAAACTTAGACGAATTTAACGGGCAAAGTGTCGTCGTCTTGCAGGACGTGATTCCAAACAAAATGGAAGGCGCGGTTGAATTCAAAGGTGCAAGATGGCGTGCGGTTTCCGATGAGCATATCAAAAATGGTGAAATGGCTATAATTACAGGCGTTGATGGAATCACCTTGAAAGTTCGCAAAAAAGAGGAGGGATAAAATGGAAAACATCAGTACCATTGTAACAATCGGTATTGTCATACTTGTTGTCGTTACAATTATTAAGACCGCTCGAATAGTGCCCCAGAAGTCGGCTTTCATCGTCGAGCGACTGGGGAAATACGCAAAGACGCTGGAGGCCGGATTTCACATACTGTTTCCTTTTATAGAACGTGTTGCCTATAAGCATTCTCTTAAAGAGGTCGCTGTGGACGTTCCCTCACAGAGTTGCATCACCCGGGACAATATTGCCGTGGAGGTTGATGGCGTTTTATATTTGCAGGTAATGGATCCCAGTAAAGCAAGCTACGGTATCGACAACTATATGTTTGCTTCAACGCAGCTGGCCCAGACGACCATGCGTTCAGAAATCGGGAAACTCGAGCTGGACCGCACATTTGAAGAGCGCGAGGCTATAAACAGCGCCATCATCGCTGCGGTTGATAAGGCATCTGATCCCTGGGGGGTAAAGATTACGCGCTACGAAATTAAAAATATTGAGCCCCCGGAGAGCGTAAAAGACGCTTTGGAAAAACAAATGCGAGCCGAACGTGAGAAACGGGCGGCCATAGCTGAATCCGAGGGACAGCGTCAGGCCATTACTAACGTAGCCGAGGGCGACAAACAGGAAGCCATAAAGAAATCCGAAGGCGAAAAAATGAAAAGGATCAATGAGGCCGAAGGTCGCGCCCAGGAAATCGAACTGATTGCTACTGCAACTGCAGAAGGTATCCGCAAAATTGCCGAATCAATCAAAGCACCGGGCGGGGAAGACGCGGTCAATCTGCGCGTCGCCGAACAGTACATCAGGGAATTCGGAAATCTGGCCAAAAAGAACAATACCGTGATCATCCCATCGAACCTGAGTGATATCGGCGGCATGGTCGCTTCGGTGACCAGTTTGCTTAAATCCTCTGCCTTAAGCCCAAAGAAGTCATTAGATCAGACGGAGTAAGAAATTTTAGTTCAAATCCAATAGCGGCAAGAGGGCGTGCGTGACACTCACCGGTATGAATGAGCTACAGAGCACCGTTCCGCGGTTTTCTCTCATCATTCCTGCATACAACGAGGAAGCCTACCTGCCGGTTTTATTAAACAGTGTGGACGCGGCCCGGACCTGCTACGACGGTGGGCCGGATGATATCGAGGTTGTGGTTGTCGACAACACATCTTCGGATGCGACGGCAGACCTGGCCCGATCAGGCGGCTGTCGGGTGGTGCGGGAAGACCGGCGCGTCATTGCCGCGGTTCGCAATACCGGGGCTCGCAACGCACGTGGGCATGTGTTTGTCTTCGTGGATGCCGACAATATCATGCATCCGGATACCTTCAATGCAATTGACAAAAGTCTATTGACCGGCAAAGTCATCGCCGGGGCAACCGGCGTAAAAATGCAAAGGATGTCTTTCGGAATTGCGGTAACCTATGTGTTAATGGTTCCCCTGGTTTGGCTGACGCGCATGGACACCGGTGTTGTTTTTTGCCGCCGGGAGGATTTTGAGGCCATCGGGGGCTACAATGAGGACCTGCTTTTTGCAGAAGACGTGCAGCTCCTGTGGGACCTGATGCGCTTGGGCCGCAAACAAGGCCGGAAACTTTCCAGAATCACCTCGGCAAGAGCCATTTTTTCGACCCGAAAATTCGATAAGCACGGTGACTGGCACTATCTGTGGATGACCTTGCGTTTGCTCCATGGATGGTTATTTTCGCGATCTTCTCTGGATAACTTTGTCCGGATGTATTGGTATCCTGACCAGCGTACCAAACCGGGTCAGAAACTATAGATCTACGAATAATTTAAGTTCAAATATAAAATGAAACGAACGCCCCCCTTTTTTCACAATTTGGTGTCGATTACTAGTTAAAAAGCACATGAAGCCGTCCGAGAAGAAAAAACCGCAATTAAAATTTGGTCACATTTTTATCGCAGCTGCTATTCTAATTGTCCTGGTTAACTTTACCATTGCTGATTTTGCACCATACTTTATGGTCTTAATCCCTGCTTTCCCTCTTTTACTGCTGTCCGTTCTGCCCATGTCCTGGAAATTAGTCGGTCATTCGGATACCCACGGAATTATAGGTGCGGGGATTGGCGCGCTGGCCTCTGTGCTTCCGGTAACGGCTATTTTTGCATACGATATGGTTACGGGTTGGAAAGGCGGTGCGGATATCGGGCTGGGCTTGCTTTATATGTTTTTGCCTCTGTATTCAGTTGTATTTATGGGTATCGGCTACTTCATCGGTGAAATAACCGTATTAATACGTCACCGTGATATCCGAAGATTGTCTCATATTTTTAGAACCATCTCTTTATTCATTGGGATTGGATTATGTTTCTATTTTCTGCTGGCGGCTCATAGCGACTATAATTTGTGGCGCTATTATGAAAAAAACGACCCATCCGCCGCTGAATTATATGAAATCGGTTTTTGGCTATCAATTCTTAAGGCGAGCGCTTCCTTGCTTATTCCTTTAGTCCTTTATTTAATCCTTCGAATAAAAAATAAACGTACAAAATAAAAACATGCACGCGTCTGGCAGGAATAGGTTATTTTAATAGTAACTTGGATACTGTTGGCGAGATGTCGGAGGGACGGGAACGTACCTAAGTTTATAAGTTCATGGGCAAGAAATTAGGGGAAACTTGGGAATACTTTAGTTTTTCAGTTTTCATATAAGAGACAATAGGCAAGATTTGGGAGGACAAAAAAAACTCCTGCCAGATTAAGCCGGAAAACGACGATTCATGGCCCCAGGAGGACGATTCGTGCCGGAAAACGACAAGTCAGAAAAACGCACCTGAAATATTCAAATTCAATACCTTACCCGCCCCAAGAACCCACCTAAAAGCTCTTGACTTTTAAGGAAATTTTCTGGCAATTAACCCTTCAAAATTATTCACTTTAATCCAGCGTGCTTAATTGTTCTTTTTTTTGACCCCAATTTCCCGTCCAGATTTTCATCAAGAACGATTACAAAAATACCGATAACAGATATGGATTTTCACCCCATGCGGATCAGAGAAATCCGTAAATCCCGGGTGTAATTTTAATGGGTGGGTGTACTATGAAAGTATTTTGTGAAAATTGCCAGAAAACGATCGGGCAGGTGCCGGATGCTAAAATTCCCGCCAATAAAATTGTGTCGGCAAAATGCCCGCACTGCGGGATACAAATAAAATTACAAAAATCTAATCCAAGGGCCAACGCAGCAACCTTACAGAATCATTCAGGATCCTCACCCCCAAAACTCCCACCGCTTCCCGGTGCAAATAGGATGATTGGTAGAAATTCTCATTCGTCGGAATCCCAACCCCATTTAACACAATCCCATGCTAATGCGCCGGAAAATCCCCACAAATTATGGAAGCAGCTAATCGGTCTAAGCATTGCCTCACTCATATTCGCCACGTTTAATTTTCTCGGCGTGATAACGGGTATCTTTACGTTTATAGATGCTTGGAAGGCAGGTATTTACAAAAACAAAAACTCCAAGTCATTTGTTAACATTTCTCCCATGGGCTGGGGTATTGTCATGCAGGGGGTCTTTATAGTCGCCTATCCTTTATATCTGGCAAGTCGAAATAAGTTGAAGACCAACGATGGGGAGAAGGCATGGTATATTTTAACAATTATTTTTGGCAGTCTAACTTTTGTAGTCCTTGCTTTTAAAATCTTTGAGATAATAACAAATGCCGCATTACAGATCAATTAAGCTAAAATATTGGACCTTGAGATTATTATGAAAAAAATCTTAATTGCGACTGTGTTATTCTTTTTTTGTTTATCAAGTGCGAATGCATTTTTAGCTAAAACCAAAAAAATTGATCCTGAAGATTATCCTTTCCTTCTGCTTGCTAAAGATCTTCAGATTTATAATATTAAACTTGATTTGTCCGGTTTGGATTATCTAAAAAATGCAATTTCGGTCAAAAGTCCAAATGTCACGGATGTCCCCTTTTCTTCTTTTCTTTTTGTCTTCTTTCTTTATTGCTTCTTGCCGGTTCTATCCAAAAAGTTTTCGCCGGCACCCTGAATTACGGCATCAGCAAAAACTTTCCAGCTGTCAAAGAACGGGTATTTTTCATTCATTAAGTCAAGCTCAGCGGATATAGATTCAAAGACCGTACTTTCAAGGGAATTTATCACAGCCTCTAAAACCATATTCACAAACTCATCTTTGCGGATACGTTCATCAATTTGAGTTCTGTTGGCAATCTCATAGCCCCGTCTAAAGCCCAGGGTATATGCCTGTTTTGTCGGTTCAGTAATAGATTTCTCTGTCACTGAGCACCCTTTATAGCTGTGATGTCAACTGCCTGCAATAAAATCTCTCATGAATTGTGCATAAGATGCTGAAAGAAATCAATCGTTGAATCATGACGAAGGTCGATGCAAAAGAACAGGGATCGGCGGGGTGCTGCGGAAGCAGACAGAAGTAAAAGGCAATGTTTAAATGACCGGATGTTACGGGAGTTCTGCATTTATCCCAAGCTTCTTTCCTCCTGTTGTTGGGCGAATCTATTTCCTGAATTATGCATGAAAATAGATAAGAATCTTTTTGTTATTTAATTACAGCAGGTTCGCACAAGAATAGTGTACAATACATTTAACTTAAAAAGTAAATCGGATGATCATCTATTTTATTTCTCATCTATTTTCACCCTTCGGGCGAGCCGGAGGCACCCATATGCTGCGTTATTAAGGGCTCGAAGTAGTATACTACGACTTCGCCCTTAAATGCCTTGCCTATGGGCGCCTCCGGCTCGTGCAAAATTCAGGTATTAAGAAAAACCGGCCGTGCCCCAGTAATTGAAAGTCGCAAGTTTCCAGCCCGGTAGATACATCGTATCCATACCCCGTATTTTGAAGCCCGCTTGTTCCATCAGAGACGGAATGGGCAGGTTCAGATTGCAGCCGCCCCCAATTCTTTTCCAGATCGGATTCAGCCGATTCTGCCACCGCCGCACCGCCGCATCGGGCGCTGCGCCATGTTCACAAAAAACGAGTTGTCCGTCCGGTTTGAGCACGCGGCGTATCTCCCCAAGGGCCGTCAAAATAGCGGGAACCGTGCAAAGCGTATAGGTAACCAATACGGTATCGGCACTGCTGTCATCAAGCGGTATCGCTTCAGCACCGCCTTTGATGAATTCCACGTTAAATTCGACCTGGGCTACGGTCTTTTCCGCCAGAGCCCACAACTCCGTCGACGGGTCCAGGCCCCATACGTGCTGCACTTTTGCGGGATCATAAAAAGGCAAATTTAGCCCGGACCCAATCCCAATTTCCAGCACGCGGCCTCCGGCCAGGGAAACAACCTTTTCACGCTGTCTCATAATCGGCTTTGCGCCGCAGATGAAATGCACGGCTCTTGGCAGAAGATATTTTGTGTAAAATCTCATTATTAAAAGGCGGGTAAATCCTCCAGAGGCGGATAAACCCTTACAGGGCTGATTTGCAGGTCTATTTATGGCCCCTAAAAAGGTGAATTAAAAAAAATAAAATGGCGCCGCCCAGCAATATAACAACTAAAGATGTCGATACCACGGTCTCGCCCAAGCCTCGAATAGCCGGCGATGAAATACCGTCAATCCTATTTAAAGGACTTTCACCGAGAATTTCCTCAAGGCGGATATTTTCATACACATAATCATCAGATGTGCCCATGCCCAGAAATCCTCCCATGACTTGAAAGCCAAACAGAAGACCTGCAAGTACCATTAAAATTAATCCGATAAGCGTGACAGTAGACATTGCTGCCGCCTTTCTTTTACTAATTCCTGAATTTTGCACGAGTCGGAGGCTTTCATATGCAAGGCACTTAAGGGCGAAGTCGTAGTATACTACTTCGAGCCCTTAATAACGCAGCAGATGGAAGCCTCCGGCTCGCCCTCCGGGTGAAAAGTGATGAGATAAAATGATTTTCATCCTTTATCCCTGATCGGTATTTTGTTCTACTTCTATAATTTGCTTAACTTACTGACATTAAATATAATCTCAGCTTCTCATTAATTTTCATGCAAGATTCAGGTAATTACTTTCCTTCTTCTAAATTTGCGTTAGTAGCATTGGAATGCCTCTTTGACAGCTTCGGAAATCAGAATCCACGGGGGTTCATTTAGCTTGTTCGGATGGTTTGAGAGATAGTCCTGCACGACAAGTTTTACCTCCTTAATTTTAACGCCTTTAGGAATACAAATCTTTTCGGGCTTCAGGACACCGTCAGACATGGCGCGATAGGCAAAGGTAACACCTGAGATAAAACCAAGACCGTAACCATAGAGTTCCGGATCGCTGCTTTCAATGCACGATAATAGATTATGACCGCTGTTCATGGGTCCGCACTCTGCCATTGAATTGACTGACAGAGCCAGGATGATGATGCCGGTCGCTACGATTAAGAGTGACTTCATAAAAGCCCCTCCTTTCCCCCTTTTGAAATTAAGGTCTTAAGTAATAACGATAACCTTTTTTGAGTACCTTTGTCCACCTTTACATTATATGGGAAAGAGCGCTTCAAGGTTCAAAAGAGGGAAGGAGAAGTAAAAAAATCGTGCTGCAGGCGGACCGGCAAGCTTGACCCAAACAACCTAAAACTGAAAGGGTTGGCCGACCATCATCTGAATTCCGCCGCCTTCATCGGAAACAGCGCTGTCAATGCGGATCACGATGCCTTTGGCCAAGGCCCGGATGCCGAAACCGACATTCCATTTCATATCGGAATGCAGGCGGCTAATACTCCATTCGGGCGCCACACGCCCGATTTCCACAAAAGGTACGAACTGCAGCCACTGGATACCGACATGTTTCTGAATTTTAGGCCACGCTTCGAAAGGATTCCACTCGGGAATCAATCGCAGCTCGGCCGCATAATAAATGGCTGCCTTGTCGGTGAAACGCTGGGAGGGATAACCGCGCATCCGCCAGAGGCCGCCCAGGGTCGGGCCGGTGTAAGACGGCGGCCGATTCTCTACCTCAAAGTTTGATTGCTCATCCCAGGTGGGAGAGTAGGAGGTCCAGGTATCCAGCGCCAGAACCACCTGCCGGAACCAGTCCGAAAATTTAAAAGGAACATAAAAATCCAGTTCGCCTTCCAGATTCGTCCAGGAATCGGAGCTGTCAAACCAGCCGAAATCCCGGGAGGCCTTCCCCTTTAAACCGAAACCCCTGGAGGGGTTGGCGAAAAAATCCCGATTGTCCCAGAAAACAGAAAAATCAAGACCATTGGTCTTGGTCTTAGAGTCAACATTGTCGCCGTCGATCTGTTGCGAACGGTAAAAGGGGCGCAGCTCGAGGTAGGTTTTACCGCTCACCAGCGGGTTCCATGAGTCCCCACCTGCAGCGCCGGATGTTAAAAGTCCGCGTTCGATCCGGTACGTGCTGATGATATCATCCTTGCCGTTTCCGATCGGCAGCAAATATTTAAATCTGAGCCGGAAAAAGTTGTCCCAGCCGTCGCCCTTTACAAAGTTGTCCTCATCGGAATCGTTAGTGCCGGCGCGCTCGTTGGAAAACCTCGGTTTTCCATCAATGTAAACTTCATTGTCACTAAAGTAGCCAACGGATACGGTCGGGTCCAAAAACAGGCGCTTGACCCAGGGCATCTGAATATCCTGGCCCATCAGAAAGCCCATGGCCGATTTCTTGGTCCCGGCCATCATGGTTCCCAGAAGTGTGGACTGCTTCTGAGGATAACCGACAACACCGGAAACGTATGCGGCGGAAAACCCGAAGCTCTCGTTGTAAAAAGCAAAGGGAAGACTGAGCTTCTGTTTAGACGTTTTGCCATCCGGCCCAACACGGACTCCCTGACCCCAAGATGTTTGCGGAAAAAGCAGGAAAAGGGTGATAAACACCCACAAGCCGCCAATAACCTTAAGTCGATAACTATTCCGAACTGGAAAATTCAAACCATAGACCTCTCTGTAATGATTATACCGCTTTCCATCGCTATAATGTTCTAAATTACGGAATTGGGGTATAAGCGCTTGTACGGTTGTAGAAAAAACCGTCTGAATAACGGAACGCCTTTTTGACAACCACTATAAAGCGAAGCCAATTTATGGTAGCCGGATGTTGTCCTTAAATATTGCAGATTTAGTTTCATGGCAATAAAAAAAGCCGCTGCGGCCCCAAAAAAAGAGGGGAAATGGAGACCGGGGTGATCAGTTCCGTTCTGGCCCCGAAAACCGGATAACAGCATCTTTATAATTTGAAACGCTCAGTTTAGGTTGTTGACATTTGAAACCCATCTTCTTAAATTAGATCGCCTGCTACAAACAATAAACACGATCAGGGTCATATATCCGAAAGTGCGGGCTTTTCTTTGTTCGCTTTTTCATTATCCCCAAATTCCAGGAGGTTAAAAATGTTTCTATCGCTGGCACAAAGCCGCAGAAGTATCCGAAAATACCAGACCAAACCAATAGAGTCCGAAAAAATCGATTCATTAGTGGAAGCTGTGCTGCGCGCACCGACATCAATGGGGAAAAATTCATGGGAATTTGTTGTCGTTACCGATCCCGGTTTGCTGCAAAAGCTATCCGGCGCAAAACCGCATGGAGCGACTTTTTTGAAAAATGCGGCTCTGGGAATCGTGGTATGTGGCAACCCGCAAATAAGTGACGTGTGGATTGAAGATACATCGATTGCGTCTATTTTTATTCATCTGGCAGCCGCATCGCTTGACCTCGGGAGTTGCTGGATCCAAATCCGGGAAAGAAAACACAACGACACGCAAACGGCGGAAGCCTATATTGCTGAAATACTGAACCTTCCGGCGCATATCAAGGTGGAATCGATCGTCGCCATCGGCTATCCGGATGAGCGCAAGCCAGCGCATCCAAGAGAAAGCTTGCCTTACGATAAAGTATCGCTTAACAATTACGGTGTGCCGTATTCCGGTCGCCCTTGATTTTCGCTAAAATCTTGCTTGCTGGAAAAGGAAGAGAAAAACAGTTCGGATCTTTTAATTTGACAAAAAAGCCTAAATGGAAAATATAATGTCCTGACAAAAGACCCCATTTAAGAGGAGCCCTTTTTCTGATCATGGATGAAGACAAACGCTACTTGACCGCCCAAGAACTACTGAATGATTCCTTTGAGCTCGCCCTGCGCATTTTCAAAAGCGGATTCACGCCTAGTTTTATCATCGCCGTATGGCGCGGCGGCACACCGGTAGGAATTGCGGTTCAGGAAGTACTGGATCATCTGGGAGTCAAAACCGACCATATTGCCATTCGGACCTCGTCTTATTACGGTATCAAAAAACGTGACAAAACGGTACGGGTCCACGGACTTGAATATGTCATCCGGCATGCGAACTGGGAAGACGGCCTCCTGATCGTGGATGACGTATTTGATACCGGAAGCAGCATAAAGGCGATACTCGAGGCCCTTAAAGCAAAGATGCGCCGCAATATGCCGAAAGACATCCGTATCGCCACGGCCTGGTTTAAGCCAAAATATAATTTAACGGACATTGTTCCGGATTATTTTATTAATGAGACCGATCAGTGGCTGGTTTTTCCCCACGAACTGGAAGGGCTTACCCGCGAAGAGATATTTACCCATAAACAGGGGATGAAAAAACTGTTTGAAGATGCGGGGTTGGATTAAGCGCCTAAAGATTCAAAAACTGATTATTGTTTTACCCACTGCTCAGCATCCGCCAAACTGGAGAAAACCTTAAATGTCTGGGGTAAATCTTCGGCGATTTTAGTAAAGGCTTCTCCCAGACTTGACTGCATACCGGATTCAACAACCAGTGCCGTTTTATTTATCCTGGCATCTTTGGGGTAGTTTTCTTTTATGATGTCTTTCAGCTTATGCAAATCATCGAAGGATAAATTTAGTGGACCTTCCCGGAATAGCCAGATTCTATTTTGTTCCGGAATCCCTTTCACATAGAACAACCTTGCAACGCCTTGCTGTATCTCTCTGAGATCGGCCCCTTCTTTAGGTTCGACTAAAATATAATCCTTTTTTATGGTTATTTTTGGTGGCATTTTCCGATGGCATTGATTGGTTTTTCTTGGTTTGCTTGGCCGACGGCAGGATGTTCCCGGCGTCTAATTTTAAAATACCACCCGGAGTCAGGATAAGTCAATATAGCAACTGAAATTTATGTATTGTTTTTTATGATCCATAAATGTTAAACTTATTTTGTAACGCCTGCCCTCTTTTTGGTTTGGTGTTATGGTTAGGCTATCTCGGTTGTTCCGGAATGGGCGACTGGGGTAGCCTGTATTTTTTGGCTTCTTTGCAAAGCGCCTCTGTTAGTTCATCCATTGTAATATTATGGAATTCGGAATACTGGCAGTAAATTTAAAATTGTGCTATTTTTGGAGCAAAAGAACTATTCAACAAAAAGAGGCTCCATTTGAAAATATTCCGCATGCTTTTTAAACCCGTCGCTTTTCTTTTAGCTTTCCATATGCTGATGCTGTCAGGCCCATATCAATCCGCACGCGCCGCAATGATCGGTACCGATTCAATCATAGATGCGGATCGAAGCCAGCGTACACGCGACCGTCTAAACCATCTTTTGGCGCGTGAAGACATTCGAGCGGCATTGGTATCCCGGGGTATTGATCCACAGGAGGCCAAAGCCCGAATTGACAGTCTAACGGACGCTGAGGTTGATCGTATCGCTGATATGATGGATCAGCTCCCGGCCGGAAGCGGTTTTTTCGAGACTTTTTTAATCATCGTATTCTTAGTATTCCTCATTCTATTGTTTACCGATATCTACGGCTATACCGACGTTTTCCCTTTTGTTAATAAACATCCTTCCTCAAAAACTACCCGGGATGAAACGACCGTTGAGACCGTTTCAAAAGAGAAAACCCGGCCCGCTTCGGAATATGCAGGGATCAACCCGGATGAGGACCTCATCATATATTTCAATCCCGACTCAAATGATCTCACCGCCAATGCATATGCAAGGCTTGATCGAGTTGCCCGGTTTATGACTAAAAATCCTGCGACAAAAATTAGCGTAAAAGGATTTTCGGATTCGACCGGCTCTGCATCCTATGATCAAATGGTATCCGAAATTCGTGCAAATACCGTAAAAAATTATCTCATCGCAAAAGAGGTTTCTCCCGCAAAAATGTCAACCGAGGGGTCGGGATCACAGGATATCCCGGCAGGTACAGGATCTGAAGAAAAAAACCGAGTCATCAGCCGCGTCGTAATAGAATTTAACTAGAAGCTATCTCAAAAATCGTAGATCACGTCCAAGGGCGCGACGCAAAACGATTCAAAAACGGAGTATACACGTTAGTATTCGAGTATTTTGAATCGGTTTGCAACAAAGCCCTTGGGCGTTAGATGCATTTTTGAGATAGCTTCTATAGAATTCTTTTGCCTTCTTCCTGATAAATACCGATCTTATGCAGCTCAGACGGCAGGGGAACTTCTTTAATATCCAACAACCATTCAAATAATTCGATTACCAATTCTTCAGCACATCTTACCTTCCAGCCTAAAAACACATACTCGCTGCAAAATAATGCCCGCGCATCGGCAGACACTCTACCAAACAGGTGACTGCCGATGCCCTCATAATCATAGCCGGTGCCGATTTTATCATACATCCAGTTAAATGCATGGGCGACATAGGGTCGATATTCTTCTTTTAAAGGATGCCAGTAAGCCTTACCGTGATACTTTGCCAAAACTTTACTTAGCGGGTTCGGGACGGCACCCCTGCTGATCGCTTCCAACGTCATTACCCTGTCAACATCGGCGAGCCGGCAGGCAACCCCGCTGTGAGTCTCGGAACCGCCTGTCTTCCATCTAATAATTTTGCTGATCAAGCTATCGCCATGCCATTGGATCAGATCCATTGTCTGAATCTGATCCCTGAAGGTAAGGTATCTTTTTAAATCATTCATTTCGGTTCATCATCTTTTAGAAAGTGAGGTTCAAATATTTTCAGCGACAAGCCGCTCTACGAGCCGTTCGCTCATGAGCCAGTGCACGATGGCGGCCATTACACCCAGGGCGACGCCCAGCCACCACACCATATCGTAACTGCCGCTGCGGTCGTAGAGCCAACCGCCCAGCCAGACGCCGATAAAGCTGCCCAATTGATGGCCAAAAAGATATGCTCAAATTACGATAGACACAAGTGGCGAGTTTTGCAAGATGCTGAGTAATTGGCCATAGGTTCTGTTAAGCAACAATTTGACTTGTCTGCCTGGAGGACACAGATAGGAAAGCCGAACTATTTCACAACAAACAACCGTTATTTTTGACATTTAACAATTCATCATTACCCTCTAGTTCATGAACGCTGCATGGAAATAGGCGGGTTGATATTTCCCAAAAAATGCGGCGATGGTGCACTGTTTTCTATCTTAACAATCGATTTTAAGCTTTTGACCCGATTCATAAATTCAATGCCCCTGGATCTGGATAAGAGCTTTTTATAAAAACGGAGAATAATGTCATGAAAACACAAAATAAACATAGGACTTTTTACAAGACTCTGAAAGTAGATGACCTGGATATCTTTTACCGGGAAGCAGGCTCCAGGGACGAAAAAACGATTTTGCTGCTGCACGGTTTTCCAACCTCATCTCACATGTTTCGAAACCTGATTCAGATGCTGTCAGACCAATTTCACCTGGTGGCCCCGGACTATCCCGGTTTCGGCAACAGCTCGATGCCTGGTGTTCAAGAGTTTGACTACACATTTGACCACATGGCAGAGGTTATCGACACCTTCACGGAGAAGCTGGGTCTGCATAGATATAGCCTCTATCTGATGGATTACGGGGCTCCCGTGGGGTATCGCATTGCAGCGAAGCATCCGGAAAGGATAGAGTCGTTGATTGTCCAAAACGGCAATGCGTATGAAGAAGGTCTGCGGAAATTCTGGGATCCGATAAAAGCCTACTGGAAGGAGAAGTCAAAAGAAAATGCGGATGCCCTAAGAGACAATCTGCTGACCATCGAAGCCACAAAATGGCAATATACCAACGGTGTCCGAAATCCGGAGATCATCGCGCCCGAGAACTGGTTCAACGATCAGTATCTCCTGGAGAGACCCGGCAACAAAGACATCCAGCTGCAGCTGTTCTACGATTATGGTTCAAACCCGCCGCTGTACCCAAAGTGGCAGGCCTACTTTCGTGAGTACCAGCCGCCCACATTGATTGTGTGGGGGAAGAACGACTACATCTTCCCTGAAGAAGGCGCACATCCATACACGCGGGATCTGAATAACATTGAGTTTCATCTTCTCGATACCGGGCATTTTGCTTTAGAAGAGGACGGTGACAAAATAGCCGATCTGATCACCTGTTTTATGGCAAAAAATTCGGACCTGTTGACCCGGCACCCGGAAGCCTGGGATAAGTGTGCGTTTGCGGCCTAGATTTATTTTGGAAAAAGTTTAACGGGGTAAAACTTCACCAACCCCGGACGCCAGATATCCATGAAATCAAGAAAGAAACCCCATTTCTCGGCGTGAGAAATGGGGTTTTACAAGTAAAATTGGCGAATTATGGATGGTTGATGGTTACGATAGGCCATCTGCTGTTAATCGCAACTGAAAGACTGGGTGAAGCCCTCCGAGTCATTACCAAAATCTGCTTTGAAAAAACCGAAACGCTGGCCCTCAAACCAGTGAAAATTATCCCCGCCCCAGTACATTTTATCCTGCAGACGCGTTTCGCCATAAAAGTAAATATAGCGATTGTGGGTATCGGCAACGTGTTTTTTTTGACCGGCGGCAAGGGAAAACCAGCCCCGTGTTTGCCAGTGTTCCGGTTCATTTTTGCCGGCCAGAAAACGGATGGCAACGTAAATGGGACGGCGGCAATTGTTTTTAACGAAAACCTTTGAGAACACTTCTTCCGGTGAATCTTTACGGGCCAGAGCAATCCGGATCTGGGATAAGATTTCATCAGCCGTGGCTTTGTCTTTTTTAATAATGTGGTCTTCTCTGGCATCCACGATTATCCGGGTGGTGCTGCCGGTGACCGGAACAATATTAATGGTGATATCGAGTTCCGCCGTTGACGCGAACATAACGGTTTCATCCGTATAGGGTGTCACCGAATGCAGGCGGATGTCCATTTTCTTTAAGGCTTTTCTGGCGGCCGCCGTGACATCGCGAACATCGCCTATCAGAGTTTCTTTGGCAATATTCGATGTGGTGTACTGATAATATTCTCCACCCCCGGCGATTGACCCGGACACCAATACCTCCGCGCAGCCGGTCAGCAGCCAGATGCAACCCATCAGTCCGATTTCCGCTGCCATTAATTTTCTCATACTCAATCCTGCTTCTGCTTGACGCATCTGTTTTTTTGCTTCTCCTTTATAAAAGCTCAGAGAAACCCTTCCGGCCAATATTGCGTTTAACATAAGCAGCGTTTTTCCTTTTTCAATAAATTCAAACGATTTTAGGAATCGGGATCATTGCCGGCGTTATTGACTAAAGAAACAAAATCATGCTAAAAAAATGAATTGTCTTTACAAATGCGATAGCCTAAACCCAGAGGGCGCCATGGATTAAAACCACAAACCCCATTTCTCAACGCGAGCAATGGGGTTTTTTCAAAGGAGCAAAAATCATGTATATCCAGCAGGTAGATCTGACGCGGGGGGTCGCCAGGGATTTTGTGGATGGACTCACGGCTGCTTCGGTTAAAGAAGAACATGAGCAAGGCGATATTCTATTTCAAAAAGGAGACCCGGCAAATCACGCCTATCTTTTGTTGATCGGCCGTGTTCACCTGAAAATGGGCGAGACCGGTCATGTCGTCCATATCGTCAGTCGCCCCGGCGAGACGTTCGGGTGGTCAAGCCTGGTGGACCGTGATGCTTTTTCATCCACAGCAGAATGCGTCGAGCAGACGACGGTGCGCAAACTTCAGCGGGACGATCTGAAAAAGCTTCTGGAAAATGACCCGGTGAATGGCCTTATTTTTTTTCAGCGCCTTGCCGGAATGCTGGGGGATCGCTTGCTGGAAAGCTACTCCCGTTATGAAAAACTGTACAGCGGTGTCACTTATGTATAGAGCAGGCTTTAGGCATCAGGCCTTCCGATTGCAGATTGCGGAATTTAGATTGCGGTTAACGATTTCGTGAGCTGCCCCTTTTAAGTTTGACATATCATTGCAAGGTCTTAACTTTTAATTATGAGCAGGTGTCCTTCTGCAGCCTACAGACCTTCATCTGTTCTCCTCCTTAACGGGCGACTCGCATGAGCCGCCCGTTTTTATGCCCGGGTATAAACATTTCAGTTCAAATGCCCGGCGGGAAAATTTCCGGACAGCCCAATTGCATCCGCCACAGCCTTCGGTTCATACAGCACCGGATCACCTTTTACAACCCGATCCCTCCCTTTCAGGTCACGTGCAGATATTAAATTTATAAAATCTTGCCCCGCTAGGTTTTCTTTTTTGACATCCGGCCGAACTTCAGGTATGCTGTGGCCTGACCAAATAGAGCGGAATTCCAGATAAATCCTCGATGCTCGGGATACCTTAATACCTAACAGCTAACAAAGGACCTGGAGCTATGAAAGATTTGATCAGCGAAATCGCACGGGCACTTGTTGACCAGCCGGAGGAGGTAACGGTTTCTGAAATTGAAGGTGGTCAGACTTTGATATTGGAACTCAAAGTCGCAAAGCAAGATATGGGGAAAATTATCGGTAAGCACGGCAGGACAGCTCAGGCGATCCGAACCATACTGAGCGCAGCTTCCGGAAAAGCAAAAAAGCGCATCGTCCTTGAAATCCTGGAATGATCGGCTTAACCCGAAATTAAGCTGACGGTAAAGCGCAACAGGGATCTTTGATGCAAGTTACAAATCTGCAAAATTGAGCGATTTATCTCCAGCCCATCAATTATATTACCCACGTCTTTCTGACTGCCGCTTATCGTCTGGGTGGTCGACAAGAAGAAGCTCGTCTTGAAGCTAAAGAAATCATTAAGATAAACCCTATGTTTTCGGTAGACTACTGGGCAAAGACGATACCTTACAAAAATCCCGAGGACAGGGAGCGAATAATCAGTGGCTTGTTGAAACCAAAAAGAAAGGGCATTCCCTCGCAATTCGACGGAATGCCCTTTTTTTTTAGCTTTGAAACAGCCGGTTAGGCCACAGTTACATTAGTTGCCGAAGGACCCTTGGGGCCTTGCTCAATGTCAAAAGTAACGCTGTCGCCTTCATAAAGAGATTTGAAACCGGTTGCATTGATTCCTGAATGATGAACAAATACATCCGGGCCATCTTCTTGCTCTATAAAGCCATAGCCTTTGCTGCTGTTAAACCATTTTACGATTCCACTAGCCATTATGACATCCTCCTTTCAAATAATTCTCATAGTTCCATACTTCAAGGTGCCACTTTGACAAATGGATTTTTCCTTAAGAACGAAACCGGCCCGCCAATTAAGAGCAGGCCTTTATTGATTATTTAAATCATAACACCCTTTTTAAAAAAAGCAAGCATATTGTACGAGAATTTTAAGGCACCGCATTTTGCATGTGAAATAGGGCCGCTAATGAAATTATGCCATTTTTTTAAAATTCTTTTTTTGGACTTAGGCCGCCAGAATGATTATTCTAAGCGAACGGTATTCAAAGCCAAGGAGGAAATCTAAATGCGTAACTTAGCCAGGAATATAAGTCTGGTGTTTGCTGCGGGCTGTTTAGGCGGTTTGCTCAACAGCCTGGCGGTCTGGATCTTCGGAGATCTTGGAATTACAGCGGCTCTGGGGGTAAAAATTTCCCCGCAGCTCTCCCCGGCATGGCTATATCCCCGACTGGTGTGGGGCGGCATCTGGGGGTTGTTGTTTCTTCTGCCGATGTTGAAGACGCGCATCTGGTCCCGGGGGTTTATTTTCAGCCTGGGTCCGACCCTGGTGCAGCTTTTCGTGATTTTCCCGATGAAAGCCAACAAGGGCATGATGGGGGTTGACCTTGGCATGCTCACTCCCGTGTTTGTGGTGATATTTAACGCCATCTGGGGATGGGCCACCGCGATCTGGCTGCGATGGATAGGAAAATAGCCCAATTGCAGAAGATTGAATGGCATCATATCCTGCCGGACATCAATGCGGTCACATGTGTCGCCGCTGACAACTAATCGGCTCATCTGTCAAAAAATAAGTTAAATAAAGGGGCAGAGGATATCGGCACATCGTCTCATTGCCTTATCGCTTTATCTTCTGCCCGCTTTTAACCATCGCTTTTCAGCTCCAATTACCTGGATTTTTTAGGCTTTTTTTTGCCTTGCGGGGCTTTCTGATTCGTCGGCTTCTGCCCGATACAACCGCAGCCGCAATTACCCTTTTTCTCAGCCATGCTCATCACCTCCTTCGGTTATTGATTAAGTATTTTAGCAATCACTTAAATTTTTGTTTAAAAAATTTTAGCTGGATTCGAGTTCCTTTATCCGATCGCGGATTATTCTAAGCTCATTTTTGATTTCGCGCTCGTATTTCATAAGAGATTCCAAACTTGAATCTTCCAGCTGTTTTTCTTTAAAATTACCGGTTCCCTGGCATCCACAGGTACAGATTTCAGTTAATACCTCCCCGCAATTTTCCAGCGCTTCTTCGTCAATTGAATAGGGTATCCAGTAGCCGTTGCGTTCGCTTCTGACAAAACCTGCCTGGCGCAAGATTTTTAAATGCTGAGACACCGCTGCCGGCGTGACACCCACCCGTTCTGCAATCTTTTTAGCCCCCATGGGACCCTCGGATTTTAGCAGCTCGATTATTTTAACCCGTGTTTCAACAGCCAACGCTTTAAACATTTCAGAAGGTTCTAAATTCATGCCCTTATCTGTTATCCTTTTAAGTATTTTAGTACTTACTAAAATAGTTCCTTTTGTAAAGTTTGTCAAGTATTTTTAGCCTTGCGATCTCGTTTTTATCATCGGGTTCGTTTTTTTATTATCAAAGGGCCAAGAAAATACTTGACAATTCAAGACGACCGGTCTATTTTTTTATTAGATGTTAATATTTCTGCAGTTAAACCAACGGGGATATGTGCATGCAGTCCAACACCAGAGACAGAATCATTGAAACCGGCGCCGAAATCATCCACCGCAAAGGATTTAACCATACCGGAATCCAGGAAATTCTGAATGCCGCCAGTGTGCCCAAAGGATCTTTTTATAATTATTTCAAAAGCAAAGACGACTTTGGGCTTCAAATTATTGATTATTTTTCGGCCCACTTTAAACGGATTGCCAAAGAAACGCTGGAAGATACCACGGTTTCACCGCTCAACCGAATATACAGGTTTTTAACTGCACTCATGGAATACTTTGAGTCCCAAAATTATGCAGGCGGCTGCCCCATCGGCAATCTCGCTCAGGAAATGGGGGACTTAAGCCCGGCCTTTCGCAAAAAGCTCAGCGAAGCCATGGATATGATGGTCGACGCTTACTGCCGGGTGCTGGCAACAGCTCAGAAGGACGGTAAGATACTGAAAAATTTAGATATCAGAGACACAGCCAGTTTTATCGTCGCCGGCTGGCATGGGGCCATCATACAGATGAAACTGACCCAAAGCCTGGCTCCCCTTAAAAATCACCGTAAATTTATTTTTGATTACATCTTAAAGAAGTGACCTCAAGTGATTCTACAACCAAACAGGACAGCGAATATCTTTTATTAAAATTAGACCGACCGGTCTAATTGGGAGTGGAAATTCAGGCTCGGATGTTAAATAGTGCCCATTCACGATAAGTGAAATAGAAAACAATTGATAAATAGGGGTGGTGATTATCATGAATGACAGCGCTTCAAAACTTCGGCGCCACGCCGGAAAAATTCAAACGCTGGTGGACAGCGTGCTCAACAGCCGGGGGGACAGTGACCCCGAATTGCGCCGGGCGGTGGAGCAACGAGCCGCCGCTCACGCCGGTCGCTCATCAGGAAGTGACGTTCAATTAGCTGAAGAACTCGTTACTTATGTTGATAAAATTGCGCGGCATGCCTACAAAGTGATCGATGCGGATATCGAGGCCCTGCGCGACGCCGGCTATTCGGAGAATGCCATTTTTGAACTGACATTAAGTGCGGCTCTGGGAGCCGGGATCGCCCGACTTAATCGCGGCATTACGGCCATGAAAGGAGACACCGATGCGGCTTAAAAAGGTTGAAAACGGCCAAAAGCTCTTCAAAAAACTAATCCTGGCCCTGATCGGCCTTAAACTCGGCGAACGCGCCCCCGATGTGCTTCGAACGCTCTGGTACCGCCCGGAGTTTTTCGGTTCCCACTACGGCCGCTATCTGAACGCCGTCATGCGAGGCCCCTCGGAGTGGTCGGTGGGTGAACGCGAGCTTTTCGCCGCCTTTGTATCAGGGGCAAACGAATGCCCCTTTTGAACCCGCATCCATGGCGCGGTCGCGTCAAAGGCACTGGGCGATGAGGTCACCCGGGCGGTTTTAGCTGACTGGCGTACCGCCCCCATCGATAAAAAACTGCGGGCGGCATTGAACCTGATTGAAAAACTAACCCTGACGCCGGATCAAATCGAATCCGCAGATATTGACGCCCTGCGCGCTGAAGGTCTCAGTGATGAGGCCATCGAAGATGCCATTCATGTTACCGTCCTATTTAACATCCTGGACCGCGTTGCCGATTCCCTGGGTTTTGAAATTCCAACTTCAAGCGGCTTTGCCGGCATGGCGGATGTTTTGCTGAAACGAGGTTATTAATAGTGATATAGAAAAGTGCCTAAAGTGAACTAAAGTTGGAAGTGACTAAAGTTAAGGCGTCGCTTCACTCCATCTTTTTATAATAATGATAGCATTCCTCAACTTTAGTCACTTTAGCTCACTTTAGGCATTTTAGATCACTTTTAACTTTAGTCACTTTTTTGTAATGCTTGACTCCTCACCTCTCAGGTACTAGTTTAAATAAAAACATTTTTGAGTTCAGGTCGGCACGGACTTCGGCGAGCTCAGTCGAGCCGTGACCGACCCTACTCGTAGGGCAGGCCACTGTGCCTGCCAAATAGCACGGGATCTGAGCAGTGCCTCAATAGCTTCAACCTATAGTCTTCGGGCTTGAGCCTTACAGAGTCATGTTACAAGCCACCCCTTTTAGGGATAGAAATTGGCTCTCCTGAAAACGGTCTAAAATCAAAGGGATAAGATGATGATATCTGACAAAGACAAAACAAAAGACGAACTCATCGGTGAATTAAAGGCCCTTAAAAAACAATTTGAGGAGCGCGCCACTTCCTTTGAAAGAGAATGCCGGGAGCGTGGCCGCACCGAGGAAAAACTTCGCCTGGCCCAGGTGATCATCGATAAAAGCCCGGTGATTCTGTTTCGGCGGGTGGCCGGCGATAAACCCCGACTGGTGTATGTTTCCGACAACATCTGCCAGATGGGCTATACGGCTCAGGAGTTCCTTGAAGAAAAGATCTATTTTAAAGATATCGTCCATCCCGATGATTTGGAGCGCCTCGGTGAAGAAATCAACCAATATGCCGAAGAAGACGCGGAAGAATATACCCAGTTTTACCGGATGATGACCAAAGACGGCCAGGTCCGCTGGGTTGAAGACCAGACCTCGGTGGTGCGCGACGATCAGGGAAACAAAATATTTAATCAGGGCCTGCTGGTGGATATTACCAGCCGCAAGCTGGCCGAAGAAGAGGTGCGCAAAAGCGAAGAAAAATTTCGCCGGATTGTGGAAACCGCCGGTGAAGGATTTATCCTCATGGATGAAGATTTGAAAATCACCGATGTCAATGACGCCTATTGTCACATGCTCGGCTATTCCCGCGCAGAAATTCTGGGCAAAACCCCTCTTGATCTGGCTTCTGATGAGTTCAGGCAGTTCATGATGGCCAACCGGGAGGAGATCCTGGCCATAGAATACCGGGAGTTTGAGGGAACCGTGGTGGCCAAAGACGGCCGCCATGTGCCGATTTTAATACACGGCAACACCCTCAGGGACGATCAGAACGAGGTCATCGGCAACATGGCCTTCGTAACCGATATGACCGAGCATAAAAAAGCCCTGGCACTGGCCGGTGAAGTGCAAAAAAGCCTGCTTCCTCAGAGCAAACCGGACGTACCCGGGCTGGACATCGCCGGCAGGAATGTATCCTGCGATGAAATCGGCGGTGATTATTTTGATTTTTTGTGGCGCCGTGAAAATCCGGACGGCCCATTTACCGTAGTGGTGGGCGATATCACCGGCCATGGGGTGGACTCCGCGCTGCTGATGACATCGGCGCGGGCATTTTTACGCATGCGCGCCTCTCAGCCCGGGACCATGTCGCAAATCATCACCGCCATGAATCGTCACTTGACCCAGGATGTACTTGAAACCAGCCGGTTTATGACGCTTTTTTATTTGACCGTGGACCTGCAAAAAGACCACATCGACTGGGTGCGGGCCGGCCATGATCCCGCCATCCTCTATGACCCGCAACAGGACGCGTTTGAAGACCTCAAGGGTTCGGGGGTCGCCCTGGGTGTCAATGATGCTTTTGAATATTCCGAAAACCATCGCAAGGGGTTAACAAACGGACAGATCATCGCCATCGGCACCGACGGCATATGGGAGGCGTTTAATAAAAAAGGGGCCATGTTCGGCAAGGCGCGCTTTAAAGAAATCATCCGTCAAAACGCCAAAGCAGGTGCCGATGATATCCTCAATGCGGTTTACAATGAAATCAATCAATTCGCCGAAGGCCAGAAATCAGAGGACGACATTACCCTGGTGATTGTAAAGGTGAATAAACCAAAAGAGGGGGAATAATGACCATTGAAATCATTCGTAGCGCGCTGGCGTGGTGCACCGTAATAAACTGGGTATTGCTGTTATGGTGGCTTTTATTTTTCATTATGGCTCACGATTGGATGTACCGAATTCACAGTAAATGGTTTAATTTATCTGTTGATAAGTTCGATGCCATTCACTATGGCGGCATGGCGCTTTTTAAAACAGCTATTTTCCTCTTCAACCTGGTGCCATATCTGGCCCTGCGCATTGTGGGTTGATTCAACGATACCTGATCAGCGGTTCTGCCGGCCAGAAATGGGACGGCTGGCGTTAAGGTCTTTGTTTGTTTGAAAGGTTTGAAATAGGGAGGCGGAATGCAAAAGATTGCAACCGCCTCATTTCTTTATCAGGATTATTGACCTGATTTCAGCTCACATATTTGAAGTAGCTCTATATTAAAACAAAGGATTAGGCCAAAATCTCAATCATTCAAATTGTTAAAATCAAATTAGCAACAGCACGATGAACTAACATAACACCCACATGGATCAACATAACACCCACATGGATCTATAACGTAACAACAACAAAGATTGGGATTTGCTTTTTTTTCTATGCCCTTATCCTTCTTATCTTTTTTTGTTTTTTTCTCTTTATTCATTAATGTCACCTCCCATATATTCCAGTCAATCTTAACCGAACCTTAAATTGTCCTGTAATATTCAATAGTTGGCATCAACTTTCCAGAATGTACATTGCATTATCAATAAATTTCGAACCAAAATCTTAATTGATCCCAATATTAAAAAATAGTTATTGTGCTTTACGATGTCAAACCAGGGGATTTATGTTGTGTATCAATTCTATTTGACCCGATACGACACAATAATGTATAAAAATATCTAAAATAATTCTGATTTTCTTGCTCCACCGGACCTGAGCCAACTTTTTATCTTTTAAAGCGGACCAGGTATGACTCCTCATCTCGCATTCTAATAGAAAATTCATCTACCATCTCTCGTGCTGTCTAATACCTGTAAAAAAGAAAACACACGACAATGGGGGCACGTATGAAAAAATATGAGTTTTTTTTCCATAAATTTTTCCTCCGACCCTCAATCATTTTATTCAGATGCTTCCCTGCTTTTCTTTTAATTTTTGTGACTGTTTTTTTATTGGCTTGTGCGGAAAAAAGGATGTCGGTTGAGGAAGCCAGGAAAGTTACCGTCTCTACGAATAAGGGGTCATTTGTCCCACCTCCGCGCCGTATCGACGACATCCTTACGATACTCAACCAGCCGGGGCAGTTTGATCCTGAAATCGTCACAAAAACCAAAGCCAGGGCGGATGCATTACCGTCAGAAACTGATAATTATGGTATGCTTGCAAATTTTTATGTGCAGAGAGGTATCGCTGCTCGGGAATTAGGAAGAGCTAAGCAAGTTTTTGAAGATATTCATACCTCCTGGGAATATGCAAAGAAAGCTAGAAGCCGAAAAGTTTTTAAAATGCCTAAAGAAGATTATGCTCGGATACTTCAGGAATTGGGACAGGAAGAAGTATATTTAGGTAATTTTAAACGAGGGATTTCACTCTTAGAGCAAAGTCTGAATCACTACCGAAGCCCTGGTGCTTATCGGCGCCTGGCGAAGTTTCACCTTATGATTGGCGATTATAAATCTGGAAAGGCAGTAACGGAGACGGGTATTCGCTTTTTAGCAGGAAGAGCAGGCCGGGGCAAAACTATTAGAAGGCTTCTTTTGCGATCTGAATTATTGCATTACGAAGGCAAATTCGCAGAAGAAGAACTGGACAGACGATCTTTACTTAAAACAATAGATCATTACGGAGAATGGAAAAATCAACGGCCAAGGCAATACATATACAGCATTTCTTGGTTAGCTCAAAGTCTCGCAAAACAGGGGCGTTTGATTGAAGCCGAATTTGAGGCTCGCCGAGCCTTAAATGCAGCTCTTGGACTAGCGGGTAATAGCTCAGCAGTCACAGCAAGGACAATTGGGGCGCTTGGAGAGATATTGCTCGCTCAAGGGCGGTTGAAGGATTCAGAGCAACTTGCACAGGCAAGAGGCAGAATTTATAGAGATTTAAGTGCTTCCCATGATTCACTTTTAATGGGCGAAGCGATAAAGCTTTGGGGCCAGGTTGCGGTCGCACGGTCTGATTTTGATGAAGCGATGAAGCGCTTTGATTTGGCTAAAGAAAGCCTTACCAGCAATCGATATGCTTATAAGAAATATCTCTTACATAATCCGGACGTGATACTCTGTCTTTTGAAAACTGGACAAGTTGAAAAAGCGTTAAAGTCCATCATTAGCGTTTATAATGAATATGCACAATTCATTGGAGAAAGTAGTTATCCATCAGCAGAGATGCTGAGTCTAAGGGGTATGGCAAATGCAATGATGGGAATGACTCAGAAGGCCATGCAAGATTTTTCAGAGTCTGTTCCGATACTGCTGAAAGAAAGCACAGCTGCCGAAAGTGATTATTTAAAAAATCAGCGCTTGATAATCATTCTTGAGGCATACCTTGATTTGCTGACAGAAATCCATGAGAGGGGCCTTGGGAAAGAATTTGGAGTCGATGCGTCAGCGGAAAGCTTCAAACTGGTACAGGCAATGACTGGAAGCAGCGTTCAGAGCGCCCTTGGAGCCAGCGGCGCCAGAGCGGCGGCTGTAGACCCTGAGCTTGCTGATCTTGTCAGAAGAGAACAGGATTCGCTCAAACAGGTAAATGCTTTCCAGGCAATGTTATCCAATGCAATCGCAGTACCACCGGATCAGCAGAATCCAGATGCCCTCAAAGACCTGCAAGCCAGAATAGATACGCTACGCAGCGCCCAAATCATCTTGATAGATGAGATTAAAAGACGCTTTCCGAAATACTCTGATTTTACAAACCCAGAACCCGTAGCATTTTTCCAAGTGCAAAAACATTTGCGTCCAGGCGAGGTTTTGATTTCAATTTATTCTACCGACAATAAAACCTATGTTTGGGCTATCCCGCCTAAGGGCGAGGTCATATTCTCTGCGGTAGGTATTGGAAAAAAGAAAGTCCGTCAAATCATTGCGAAGTTGCGAAAGGCTCTGGACCCGGAGCCCACAGTGTTTGGAGATATTCCAGAATTTGATCTGACACAGGCCTATGACCTTTACGCTGAATTACTCAAACCTGTTGAAACAGGCTGGGAGAACGCAACCGATTTGCTGATTGTCGCTCACGGTTCATTGGGCCAATTGCCATTTTCAGTTCTGCCCACTGCTCCAGTGAGCCTCAGCAAAGAGCAAGGTCAATTGTTCAGCAATTACCGCAAAGTACCGTGGTTGATCAGGAAAGTTTCAATTACCAGGCTGCCTTCGGCCGCCTCCTTCGTCACTCTCCGCACGCTTCCCAAAGGAGACCCTTCCCGAAGAGCCTTTGTCGGGTTTGGTGACCCTGTCTTTAACCCGGAGCAACTGGCTCAGATGAAAAAAGAAAGGGCGGGTCATAAGGTCATACTTTCAAGCCAAGCGGGAAGTTTGCATGTCCGAGGTATCCGCATCACCGAAACAGGGAACCTCGACAGTGATAAGATCACATCGTGTCAATTGGGTTCTCTAAATCGCCTTTCGGATACTGCGGAGGAGGTCAGAAGCATTGCCGAGGCATTGGGCGCTAATCTGACTCAGGACATTTTCATAGGTGTAAGCGCATCCGAGCGTCAGGTCAAGACCATGGATTTGGCGGATTGGCGGGTAGTCGCATTTGCCACGCATGCCCTGGTACCCGGTGATTTGGATGGGCTGGATCAACCCGCGCTTGCCCTTAGCTCCCCGCAAGTTACTGGTGACGATGAGGATGGGGTGCTCACAATGGGTGAGATCATGAAATTAAGAATGAATGCCGACTGGGTTGTGCTTTCCGCCTGCAACACCGGGGCGGCCGATGGCGCGGGAGCTGAGGCTGTATCAGGTCTTGGCCGTGCGTTTTTCTATGCCGGAACCCGTGCAATTCTGGTGAGTATGTGGCCGGTAGAAACTACCTCGGCCAGGAATCTGACCACCCGTCTTTTTCAATATCAAAAGGAAGGTGAAAAATTTTCACGGGCAAGAGCATTGCGCAAATCAATACTCGAGTTAATTGATGGGCCAGGTTTAAAAGATAATGCCACAGGAAAAATTGTAGCCAGTTACTCACATCCGCTTTTTTGGGCGCCCTTTATTATCGTAGGTGATAGCGGCTTCGATTTAAATTGAAGAGTTAATACCTATATTTTGTGGTTTGAAGCTTAGAACTAAAAGTTGTGTATATGCCATTTATCTGGAGCGAAATTGTGCTTTCAAAGCTACAGATTGCTCCAACAAAGTACAACTATCAGATTGTCAAAAATCTTGTAATATCCATTACATACCTGCAAAATAGCTATAGTGGTGATACTCTCAATCACAGGTTCAGTGATATTTGGTTTTCTGGCAAGATATAATATAATTCTTACCTCAGAACCATGTACTATCGCTATTACTTTTTTTCAATTTTAATAATGGATGCAACGGCAGTGCGAAAAACTTACTGGGATTACAAACAAGCAATCCAACATTTGATCTCGAACGCTTTTTTGGTTTTCAGCGTGATTTTAACGCTTCTTTCATTTGTTTTGTTTTCTTCATGTGTTGAACGAAAAATGTCCTTGAAGGAAGCAAAGCAGGTCACTGTTTCCATGAGTCAACGGTCGTTTGCGCCGCCGCCTCGCAGCATTAATGACATCATGACGATTCTCGAAGATGCCGGAGAACCGGATGCCCAATCCATTGCAACCGTTAGCGAAATAAAAGCGAGTGCAGCCGCAGTGCCACCTAAAGGCGCAAGCAAAATCAGCTTGGCCAAATTTTATCAAAATCGAGCTCATGCCAACTTTGACCTTGGACTGAATATGAAAGGCATGCAGGATCTCAGAAAATCATATCGTCTGATGAAAGAAAGTGGCTTTTTCCATAGAGGAATTGAGGGAACCTATGGAATGTGGGAAGCCTGGTCCGGTAACATAAATAAGGGCATAGAAGTTCTTGAGGAGCACGTAAACCGCCCAGACGCTATGGCTGGGGCTTTTCATATTCTGCAATATGTCTATTTTGAGTCCGGCAATTTAAAAGCGGCTGAAAAGGTAAAAAACAAAGGGATGGCCTTTATCTATAAGAAGAAGGTCCTAAGTCGTTATTTGGCCCATTGCAAAGCTAAGTTGGAACATAAATCTCTTGAGGCGCAGGGAAAGTATCAAGACGCTGAGCCATATATTCGCAAAGCCCTCACACTTACCCAAAATTATCAGATTTTCGGTCCTTATTACACGACTCAACAATACTATGACAGAAATGTGCTGATTACGAACTTATTGAACCAACAAAGATTTGTTGAAGCTGAACTGGAATCCCGTGAGGGTATAAAAACGGCTATGGCAATCGGAGGAAGTTCTTCTATTGTTACGGCTCTGTTAATCGAATCTTTAAGTGAGACCTATATCAGACAAGGGCGTTTGGAAGATGCAAAGAAACTATGTGAGGCCAACATCCAAATATGGCAAAATTTAGATTTTCCCATCGATTCATGGCCGCTTGCAAAGGCAAGGGTTCAACTTGGTGTTGCACTGGCAGCGCAGGGAAATTTTATAAGCGCTATGGACCAGTTTACACTTGCTGAGGATGGACTGACAAATAACACAACGATCTTCACTAAAAGAGTTAAACGTGACCCTCAAGTTATTCTTTCCCAATTGATGACGAGTCGCGTTGACGAAGCCTTGAAGACTACCGCTCACGCATATGAATTATTCCGCGACTACCTTGGTGAATCTAATTATCAAACTGCAGAAATGCTGGCCCTCAGGGGAATGGCCAATACCCGCAAGGACAAAATTGAACAGGCAATTGCCGACTTTTTAAATTCTATCCCCATAATGCTGAACAATAATCAGAAAAGAAACGATTATTTGTCAAGACAGCGACTCAAATATATTCTAGATGACTATATCGATGTTTTATATAATGTATACAATTCACCCCTTGAGAAGAAACTTGATATCAACGCCTCGGAAGAAGCCTTTAAGCTGGTTGAAACGGGTACTGGAGGTACAGTTAAAGGTGCGCTTGGGGCAAGCAGCGCCAGAGCGGCAGCCGTAGACCCCGAATTAGGTGATCTTGTCAGAAAGGAACAAGATGCCCTCAAACAATTAAGCGCTCTGCAGGCAATACTAACCAATGCCCTATCCTTACCGCCGGATGAGCAGAATCCAAATGTCCTTAAAGATCTGAAGGCCACAACGGACACTTTAAGCGATGCGAGGACTGCCCTGCTTAAAGAAATTAATAACCGTTTCCCAAAGTATTCTGATTACATTGACCCAAAGCCCGTAAAATTTTCGATGATTCAAAGACATCTGCTTCCAGATGAAGCCCTGATTGTCATATATCCCACTGCAGGCCATGTATATGTGTGGGCTATCCCACCTGATGGTGAGACACAATTTGCTATTGTACAGTTGGGGAAAAAAAATCTTCATAATACTGTTGTACGACTACGTAAAACCCTTGCACCTCGACCTATTACCTTTGAAGATATTCCTGAATTTGATCTTGCCAGTGCCTATGAACTCTATGGCAGGTTGCTAAAGCCTGTTGAGAAGGGATGGAAAGGTGCTAAAAATTTAATTATTATAGCCCCCGGGGCTTTAGGCCAGTTACCTTTCTCCGTTTTACCTGTCGCTTCTGTCAAGCTGGGTAATGAAAGCGGTGTGTTATTCGCCAATTATCGTCAAGTCCCATGGCTTATTCGCAAAACATCTATAACCCGGCTTCCCTCTGTCTCATCTTTTATTACCTTGCGATCCATTCCTGAGGGTGATCCAAACAGAAAACCCTTTGCTGGATTTGGTGATCCCTTTTTTAATAAAAAGCAACTCGCACAGGCTGAAAGCGAATCTAGTGCGTCCATTTTGGGGCATTCCAAAGTAGGGGGGCAATTGAAAGTGCGAGGTATTCGCGTCACTGGCGAAGGTAATCTCGACAGTGATCAAATTTGGTCAAGTCAGCTTGGCAAGTTGGATCGTTTACCTGATACGGCAGATGAAATAAAAAGCATTGCGCGCACCATGGGGGTAGATTCTGAAGAGGATATTTTTTTGGGTAAAAGAGCCTCTGAACATCAGGTTAAAACGATGAATTTGTCAGATCGGCGGGTCATCGCATTTGCCTCCCATGGTTTGGTGCCGGGAGATTTGGATGGTTTGGATCAGCCGGCGATTGCGCTTTCGGCTCCGTCAGTAACAGGGGATAATGAAGACGGCTTGCTGACCATGGGAGAAATATTGAAACTAAGGCTGAATGCAGACTGGGTTGTGCTTTCAGCCTGCAACACAGGTGCTGCAGACGGTGCCGGTGCTGAATCAGTGTCGGGATTGGGGCGAGCTTTTTTCTATGCTGGTTCTCGTGCATTATTAGTCAGTATGTGGCCTGTTGAAACAACATCCGCAAAAAAAATAACCACTGGCCTCTTCCGTTTTCAAAAAGAAAATTCTGTTCTTTCAAGAGCGAATGCGCTCAAAAAATCTATTCTGGATATAATTGATAAGCAAGTTTTAAAAGATGAGTCATCGGGCAAAATCGTAGCTTCTTTTGCCCATCCTTTTTTCTGGGCTCCATTTATCGTGGTTGGTGATGGCAGGTAAAATAATTATCTCATCTGGATGACAATATTATATAAAGAATTTTCCCAATACTGTAAAATCCAATAATCAATTAGACCGGATCGTCGGATTCAATTGCATTCACAAATGGTTTGCCATAATTAACCTTTGATCAGCGGTTATGAACATGCACATGCCTTATTTGATTCATTAACTTCGACTTCCGCTGCAGCCGGGGCTCTCTTTGATTCCATGGGACACCCGGCTTGCGAAGCTACCGACTGAAGATGGGTGCCTAAAAGCTCGTCGGCAGTTGCCTTCATATTGTTTGCCGCCTGATCTTTGACAAACTGGCCGATGATGGCGGCAGCCCGCATCTTTTTTTCATCTATGCCTTCAGCACGGGCCATGCCGGTAATGCTCTCAAGACAGGGGATGCAGCCGGATGCCACCGCCGAGCCCAGGGCCACCAATAATTGAGTTTCGGTGTCTAAGCCTTTGTGGAAAGGTTTCATAACAACCTCCTTAAAATCTTTGCGACTTTGCGTGAGGCTTTTATATCGGTTTGGTTGCTTCTATAGTTGCCGAGGTCACATAGTCTTCCAGGTTCCGGCCCGGAAACCACTCCCGGATACTTTCACGGCTTTCATCTTTGGGCTGTATGTTGATATCCTCGAAACCGGCTTTATGAAGCATCTTTTCGATGTCTTCAATTTTCTCCGTACCCGCGACGCAGCCGGATATCAGGGATAAATCTTTTTTGATTTTATCCGGCAGGGTTTGAATGGCCACCACGTCTAAAATGGCCAGGCGGCCGCCGGGCTTCAGCACGCGAGCCGCTTCCCGAAATACGTTAATTTTCTCCGGGGAAAGGTTGATGACGCAGTTCGAGATAATCACATCTACGCTGGCATCGGCTGTCGGCAGGTGCTCGATCTCACCCAGCCTGAACTCAACATTTTTAGCACCCAGCTTCTCAGCATTTTGGCGGGCTTTGCTGACCATATCGGCGGTCATGTCCACACCGATGACCCGGCCGGATTCCCCCACTGATTTGGCAGCTAAAAAGCAATCGAAGCCGCCGCCGCTTCCCAGATCTAAAACCGTCTCGCCCGCCTTTAGGGAAGCAATCGCCTGGGGGTTGCCGCAACCCAGCCCCATATTGGCGCCTTCCGGTGCACTTTCTAACTGCTCTTTGGTGTAACCCAAAGCCTGGGACATTTTTTCAATGGGTCCCAAAGAAGTGCCGCAGCAGGCTGAAAGCTCGCTGCAGCCGCATCCTGACGTTTCCTGTTTGGCAATTTCACCATATCGGCTTCTCACCGCCTGACGAATTTCATCTGAATTTTTTGTTTCCATGCTTTTTATTCCTCCACTGTTTTATAATTCGACAATTATCGAAATATATCCGCAAAAAAATTTCGCCGCCCGCTAAAACGAAAAAAAATACTTCAATTCTTCCAAAATCTCAGGATCCACCCAGCATTCGATGTTCTGTCCATTGCGGTGGGTTTTAATCAGACCCGCCCGACGCAACTCTTTGATGTGGTGGGACACTGTAGACGGCACGATATCCAATTCCTTACCGATATCACCCACGCAGGCCGTGTTGCTGGAATCGATAATTCCGATGGTACCGGGCTTACAGCAAGTCGCCAGGCTAATAAATATCTTTAAGCGGTTGGGGTTGGACAGCGCCTTAAAAATTCCGGCATATTTATCTAGTTTATTATTCGGCATATATCGAATTATAAAACAAAAAAAATTTTAGTCAAGAATTTATTTGTCTCTTGACGGAATTGCTTTTTAACGTTTATGTGTGTATATAGTAACAAATTGAGTTCATGTACGGATATCTTACCTTTATAGCGGTTGTCAAAAATTTATTCCGATAACCTGTCATTGCGAGGAGTCTAGCGACGAAGCAATCTTTTGGAAAACCTGAGGGATTGCTTCGCTTCGCTCGCAATGACGTTTGAAAGACTCGCTAAGTCAATCGGAACATATTTTTGGCAATTACTATACAACACAGGAAAACTATTGAAATGATTATATTAAAAATACATATGACCAGATTATTTGCGGCAATCATTTTATTTTTCATGGCATTAACAGCCCTTGGTGGCTGTTCCATGGCAAATTACGGAAAGCTAAAATCAAATCCTGATATTACACGCGCTTTTGAAGCCTATCAGATTATGCCGGACCACAAATATTACTACAGGGGGACGCAGAGTAGGCCTTTTGTCATCGTTGGAATAAATGAAACCTACGAGCTGAATTCAAAGCTGTGGGTGGAAGTTGATCCTCAATCGAAAGATTTCCGCACATTGATCGATCGGATTTCCCTCCAGGGCTCGGGCAGCACCACCCGGCCCTGGGGATTTACCATTTTAGATCATTCCGGCAGTGCGGTCGGCATATGGTATTCAGCCATTCGTGCAGCGGCAGTTGAGGTAAATGAAAACGGTCAGATCGTTAATTTATCACCTATAAGAACGGTGACAAGAGGGGATCAGATGAGGTAAAGCGTTTAATATCTGAATCTTGCATGAAAATTACTGAGAAGTTTTAAATTATATTTCCTGCTTATCTGGAAAGTCCAAGTTGCCATTAGATAAACCTCTGTGGGAGCGGCTCCCACATTTATTACCACTTGTTCTTTCTGGATAACCAGATTCTTCTTTAAAGCGGATCGGTTGAGCCGGCCGGCCGACTGCCTGTATTCATTTGCTTGTTATCTGTTTTTATCGGATTCGTAAGGCCAAGAACCGTTTCTTCAATCCTGGGTACATTTTTAACCTGAAAAATATAGTCAAATTCACACCCGGCCTCTTCAATGTTGGACACCCGCCATTGGCCTTCAACTAGCGTAAAAGACCAGATGGTTTCATGATCTTTAAATTTGCGGTCGCCCTCGACCACCTTGTCGGTGTCGCGGTGAACCCGATAATCTTTCATCTTGGCGGTTAGCGACACCACCAGCAGGGAGCCCTCATGGGCAATATCATCGTTGCGGTGAATGAAAAGCAGCGGGCGCACCGCCCGAATCTTTTTGACTTCACAGATATTGCGCAGACCTGCTTTGTGCCATTTGTCCAGATAGACCAGTTGCTGGTTTTGCCAGTACCAGTCGGTCATATACTCACAGACCTCGGAGACATCTTCTTCTTTCCAGACACTATGAACCCGATAAAAGCAGTCTAAAACGCGCTCTTTGGCCCGCAGCCATTCGAAATTCGGATCATACTGCGCCATATACTTGAGGTCTTTATAAGCTCGCCGCTCCGCCAGTTTCTGCTTGATGTACAGATAAATGCCGACCGGCAGCAGGATGAGCGTCAGCAGGCCCAATACCATTTTCCCCCAGAAGGTCTTGGCAAGGATTTTGGCAATCTGACCGCCGGGACCGCCATAGGCCGGCTGAATAAACACAAAGGCAACCATCAGAAATATCAAGCAAATCCCCAGGAGTCTTTTCTTATTCATCTTTTCCCTTTCAAATATGATGATCTCGTAAAAAATCTTTTCGTCGGTCATTGCGAGGAGTTAAGCGACGAAGCAATCCGATGCAAAGCATCGTCCCGAGCTAAGTCGAGGGATCCTTCGATTTACTCAGGATGATCCGCCATGGCGGATCAGATTGCTTCGCTACGCTCGCAATGACATCGAAAGGGACTTTTTGCGAAACCGTCAAATATAGCGATCGTATAAACAATACTTTTGGTTATAACATGAGCAATATTTATACCATCGGGAAGAAGGAATCTTTTCTTTAATGATTACATCTATATAAATTATAATGGGAATTTTTCTGCGAGCGACAGTTACAAATATTGTCATCGAGAGCGGCAATAAATGTCAGCAATAAAAGGCCGGGAATGGTCGTTAAAGGTGATTATACAGGTCGGATGACAGCAACGATGAGGGTAAGTGTCAGGAGGGTTAATAAAGCTAGATCGTTTTAATTTGTATGGTTTTCCAGCTATTTTTTAATCGGTTTATGCCAGATCTTGATTTTATCGGTCTTTTCTAAACCGGAAATAATCTCGATGTTGATGCCGTCGGACAGCCCGGTTTGAATGCTTCGTTTTTCAAACTGCTGGGGCCCGGTTTCAACTTCCACAAAAGGTTTGTCGCCCTCAAACTGCAGCAAGCCTTCATTGAGCGCCAGGACGTTATCTCTTCTGTCCAGCACAATATCGGCATTGGCACTGTAGCCTGCTCTTAAAAAATGAGATCGCTTTAGCTTCGCCTTGGCCCTGATTTCAAACTGAATGGCGCCCTTTTCTTCCACACCTTTGGGCGAAATGTATTCCAGCGTTGCATTGAAGGTTTCAGATTCGATGGCACCGACGGTGAGGATCAAATCCATGCCCGGCTTGATTTTGCCCACTTCGGATTCATCGACTTGGCCCTCAAAAATCATCTCTCCCATGTCGGCTACCGTTGCAATCGTGGTGCCGGCATTAAAATTGTTGGTTTCGATGACAAAATTGCCGACCTCCACCGGGACATCCAGCACCATGCCGTCAATCGTGGAACGGATTAAGGTATTGGTGGTCGTCCCCATGGTTTTGGCAATGCCTTCTTTGACCAGCTCCAGATTGGTTTCCGCGGTAACCAGTTCTTCCCGGGCGCTGCTGTAGGCCACCTCATATTGCTGCAAGTCGGACTCGGCAATGATACCCTTTTTAAACAGCTTGCGGCGGCGATCTAATGATTTTTGGGTATCATCCAGCTGGATCCTGGCGATCTTCAGACGGGATTCGGCTTTATTCAGATTCACCAGATTGGGTATTATATTGACTTTGGCGAGCAAATCTCCCTCTTTCACCCGGCCACCGGCTTCTACATAAATTTTTTTGACCACACCGGATACCTGCGGTTTGATCTCGATTTCCTTACGGGGCACAATCGAACCGGTTGCGACCGCTTTTTTAATAATGGTGGTAACCACAGGCCTTGTGGTTTTATAAACAACGGTCTTTTTGCGGGACTTGTTGTACAAAAATGCCAGCGTCCCGGCAAAAACAACCAGGACAACCAGCCCGGCTAAAATCTTAAATAATGTTTTCATGGCTCAATCTACTGCCTTTATTGTTTTGTCACCAAATTGATTAAAAGTTCGTTATTTTGAATTGAATTCATGAACGCCTTGCTCTATGTAAAATCAGACGTGAAATCCCGCGCCTGCGGGGCAACACAGCCAGCGGGCAATAGATGAAGGCCTTGAAACCATTTTTTTATTCGGTTCGAATTGCCTCCACCGGCCGAACACCAATCGCACGCTTACCGGGGATCAAGCCGGCCAGCGCCCCGGACAGGATCAGAATACCCAGCGCAATCAGGGCAATGGTCAGGTCAACTTCCGGGTTTTTAAAAAATTCGGTCCCGGACCCGGTTCCTGTCAGCGCGGTGGAAACAAATTCAACCGCACCCACCGCGGCAATCAAACCAAAGTATCCGGCAAAGGTGGTCAATAAGATGGACTCTAAAACTATTTGCCCCACAATCCCGAAGGGCGTGGCGCCGATGGCCCGTCTAATGCCGATTTCTTTGGTGCGCTCTTTGACCACAATCAGCATGATATTGCTGACGCCAATCACACCGGCAATTAAGGTGAATGTCCCCACAAACCAGGTCAGAAAATTGATCCCCGCAAACAGGTTGAGCATTTGATTGTATTCTTTTTCGGTATTATAGCGGCCGAATGCCGGGGCATCATCAGGCGATACCTGATGGCGGTCTGCCAGCAGGGCCACGGCTTTACGTTCAACTTCAGATGCCGGCACACCCTTTATTGACGTCAGCGAAAACCAGCTGACCCGATTGCCGTAATTAAAAACCTGCTGGAAAGTCGTAAACGGAATATAAACGATCTGGGTGTCTTCGTCGGCTTCATCGCCTTCCCCTCTGGATTTAAAAACGCCGATGACTTTAAAATACACACCTTGGACCTCAATATATTGCCCGATGGGATTTTCAACGGATTCAAATAGAACTTCAAAGACCCGCGTGCCGATAACCGCTACCTTTCGGTTTTCATTCAGATCCAGGTGGTTGAGAAATCGTCCGGCTATCATATCCATCAGTTTGATGTGGATTATTTCCGGATAATCGCCGTTAATCCCAAAGGCACCGTCTTTCAGACCCCGGGTCACATTGGCGACCCCCCGGTGCCCGCCGAGTTGATTGCGGGGTGCAATGTGCTCGATCTCAGGGATTTGCTGCCGCAAGGCTTTGGTGTCGTCATTGTTTAAATAGAATTTGCGCCCGCGCGGAAACCCTTTGTAGGGAATCGTGGTGGTTCGGGTCCAGACAAAGACGCTGTTGCTGGCCAGCCGATTGAACTCATTCATGGCGCCGTTATACAAACCATTCCCGGCCCCCAGCATGATGATCAGCATGAAAATTCCCCAGAACACCCCGAAAGCCGTCATAAACGACCGCAATTTGTTTTTTTTCAGGGTGCTGAAAATTTCATGCCAGCTATCGCGATCAAAAATCATGTAATTTTCCGTATATTTATTCCCAAAACCGGCTTAGAATTATTAGATTTTGTTCGATGGCCCCCGCACAATGCGGGATTTCACGTCTTGATTTAATGAATTAATGTGTTCAAAAGGCGCGATCCGGTTCAAAAGCGGAGCGTACACGTAAGTACGCGAGCATTTTGGACCGGAACGATGAACTCCGTTCTTATTGTAAAATTAGATGTGAAATCCCGCGCCGGCGGGAGAACACAGCTCTCGAGCAAGAGATGACTGTTTTAAGCCGGTTTTTACTCATCTCGCAGAGCCTCCACCGGTAGTATCCCCGCCGCCCGTCTGGCCGGAACGAACCCGGCGATCATTCCGGAAAGTACCAGCAGCACCAGGGCGCCGACGGCAACCCGGAAATCGACTTCCGGATGCTGAAACAAATCAATCTTCGGCAGATAGGCACTAGCCACCTCGATGACCGCCACCCCGGCGACCAACCCGATATAGCCGGACACAGCCGTAATGAGCACCGACTCGGATAAAATTAGACTCACAATGGAACCCGGTGTCGCGCCCAGCGCCTTGCGAATACCGATCTCCCGGGTGCGCTCTTTTACGGATATGAGCATGATATTGCTGATGCCGACGATTCCGGCGATAATCGTTCCAATACCGATTATCCAGATAAAGATGCGGATGCCGCTGAACAGATTTACAAATTTCTGGAAACGTTCAACCGTGTTAAATATTCTCAACGCTTTGGGGTCATCCGGGGAAAAGTGGTGCCGCAGCGCCATTTTTGCGCGCACCGATTTCTCCATAGCGCGGCCCTGGTTTACGCTGGCATTGCCGATCGTAAACATGTACGCGTGAATCTTGTTGCCGCCGCCAAACACTTTCTGAACGGTTGAAACCGGCAGATAAATCAGCCGCAAATGCATTTCACGGCCTTCGTCGAAATGAATCCCGATGACCTTAAAAGGCACGCCGTTGATGGTGATAAATTTTCCGACGGCGGGTTCATCTTTAAACAGCTGCTCTTTGACCAGGGTGCCGATGGTGGCAACTTTGCGGGCCCGGCTGATGTCAATCTCATTGATGAGCCGGCCCTCCTGCAGAATGGTATTTTCCAGGAATTTATGATCCGGGTGAAAAGCAATGATATTAAAGGCGCCGTATTCTTTTTTGTAGGTGATTAGGTTCGTATTCCACAGGTAATAGCGGGCGGTAATGTGCTCAACCCCTTCCAGGTTCGTTTTAATTTCGTCATAGTCCGTATTGGTAAATTGAATCTTCCGTCCCGGCTGCAGGCCTTTATAGGGTTTGCTGGTTTGCCCGGGATGGACCCAGATGCTGTTGGTGGCCACATTGCGAAACTCATTTTTAACACCGTTTTCGATGCCGGTTCCCGATCCCAGCAGTAAAATGAGCATGAAAATACCCCAGGCGACGCTGAATCCGGTCAACACCGTGCGCAGCTTGTTTTTCTGAATGGTACTGAAGATTTCCTGGAATTTATCGACGAAATGCAGCATAAAACAACCGTTTTCAACTTAAGCTTTTTGATGATTTTCAATTACCCCGTCCCTTAATCGAATCACCCGGTCGGTTCGGGCAGAAATATCGTGTTCGTGGGTAACGATTATAATGGTAACGCCATCCTGATTGATGTTTTTCAGCAGCTCCATCATCTCATAGGATGTATCGGTGTCCAGCGCACCGGTGGGTTCATCGGCTAAAATCACTTTGGGGGTGGTGACCATGGCCCGGGCGATGGCGCAGCGCTGCTGCTGGCCGCCGGACAATTCACCCGGCAAATGATCGGCCCACTCGCGGATGCCCATTTTATCCAGATACTCCATCGCAATCCCCAGGCGCTTTTTGCGGCCGATTTTCTGGTAATAAAGCGGCAGCGCCACGTTTTCCAATGCATTTTTAAACGGAATCAAATTAAAGGATTGAAACACAAAACCGAAAAAGCGGTTCCTCAATTGCGCTGCCCGGGTTTCACTCATTTGTTGAATCGGCTCATTATTTAGCCGGTATTCTCCCGAATCATAGGTGTCGAGTAACCCGATGACATTTAGCAAAGTTGATTTCCCGGACCCGGAGGATCCCATCACCGACACCAATTCCCCCTCCTGAACATGAAGATCAATACCTTTCAAAACATGCAGCTGATTGTTGCCCATATAATAGGTTTTATGCAAATTCTTGAATCTGATCACGGCTAACCCGGAAAAAGCGTTTATGTTTTGCGGCAAAGACATGCCGGTTCGCACCTTATGATGACACCAGCAAAATGAGGGCGGCAGGAGAAAAATTCGGCTACAGATCGATACAAAACAACTTTCAGCGGGCCGCGCAGATAGTATTCAGCAGCCCTCAAATATTTTTTTTTAACATCCTGCCAAATCGCAGGCAAGACAAAATAGTAATAGGGGTTGACAACCCCAATTTAAGTCTGATAATATTTATCGTAAATTTACGATAAACGGATCTAAACATCATGGCACAAACAAAAACAGCGATCCCGGCGGCATGTTGCACATTAAATATCTCCGGAAAAGAACAGGAGCGCCTGGTCAGCATGCTTAAGGCCCTGGGCAACCCCATCCGTTTTGAGATCATCAAGTTCCTGGTTACCCATCCGGGATGCATCACCGGTGATATTGTCGATTATTTGCCCATTGCCCAGGCCACCGTTTCGCAGCATCTTAAGGTCTTAAAAGACTCCGGTTGGATCTCAGGGGTGATTGAAGGCACCGCTACGTGCTATCAACTGGATGAAAAGAATATTACCTGGTTTCGTTCGAAGGTAACCGATATTTTCTAAAAATTATTTAATTTTCCCATCTCTTGGGCGGGAGCTGCTTTGCAGGCAGCACTTTTTTTAACTCTTATTTATCGTAAAATTACGATAAACTATTCCGGATGCGCGTATTTTTTTTGAGCCTGATTATCGTAAAATTACGATTAACCAAACGGAGGACATCAATATGCTGGACCCCATCTTAAAAATCAGCCAGTTCATTGCCGAAGCCTTCCTGCACATCTGGCCGTATGTGATTGTGACGATTCCTATAGCCGTGGCCGTCCAGATGTCAGGCGCATCCAAATACATCAAGCGCGCGTTTGAAGCCAGACCGCTGACAGCAATTGTGCTGGCAACGGTTCTGGGCGCCTTTAGCCCTTTTTGCTCGTGCGGGGTCATCCCGGTGATCGCATCACTGCTGATCAGCGGGGTGCCGCTGGCGCCGGTGATGTCCTTCTGGATAGCATCCCCTTCCATGGACCCGGAAATCTTTTTTTTAAGCGTCGGCATGATCGGCTGGGAGCTGGCCGTCTGGCGTTTGGCCGCCACGCTGGTTTTAAGCCTGAGTGCCGGCTTCATTACCCACATGCTTATGCAAAACGGATGGCTGGGTCAGCAGATCCTGCGGACGCGTAAAGTCACACAGGTAAAAAGCTCAAGGGAATTGTTAAAAAAGAGCTGGTATAAATTCAAAGCCGGCTTTGCGGCAACGCCGCTTTCAAAATTTCCAATTCGATCGGTTGTACCCCCTTCAAGCGGTCCGCTTCAATTTATGCCCGTTGTCCAGTCCGCAAAATCGGGCTCCGCTCCCGATTGCAGTTCGTGTTCGACCGGAATCATGCCTTTAAAGCGCCCACAACCCGCAAGAGCTGAATTATTGAACGCGTCAATCCGTGATGATTCCTGCAACAGCGGGGATCAGAACTGCGGCTGCGATGACGCACCCGATACTTTCCGGCAGCGCCTGTTTAAAGAAACGCTGTCCGCTACTGCGATGGTGGTTAAATTTATGGCCCTGGCCTTTTTTCTCGAAGCCCTGATTATACTGTACGTTCCCCGGGAATGGATAACCGCAGCGCTGGGGCAGAACAACCCCTTGGCCATTGCCACCGCAGCGATCCTGGGCGTGCCGACTTATACCAGCAGTCTGACGGCTTTACCGATGATCAGCGGTTTATTAACCCAGGGCATGAATCCGGCTGCCGCTCTTGCCTTTCTGATTGCCGGACCCACCACCACGCTGCCGGCCATGGCGGCGGTATGGCCGCTGGTCGCCCGGCGTGTTTTTGTTCTCTATGTTTCCTTCTGCCTGGTGGGGGCGGTCTTAATGGGCTATTTGTTTAGAATGGCTGCGATATGGTTCTGAAATCAAGATACAAAAATGTTTACTTGTTATTGCAAAACCGAAATTCTTCCTTTAATAATATGAAAATCCAATTAAAAAAGGGAAAGGATAAGCACCATGGATGAACCAAAAGAAGTCACGGTCCAAAATTATAAAGGCTGGGAAGACTTTTATAATATTGAAAAAAGTGACAAGCTCGATTTCTTTATGCGAGACGGACGCATGATTGATATTTTGTTTGCCCAGCAGTTTGACCGCTCATTTCTAGATTCCATGTGCCGGCTGACCACCCAGATCCGTCGAATGGCCCTGACCAAAGTGGGCGCCCGCAAGCTGAGCAGTCTGCTTTCTCATAAGCGCGCCATGCTGTATTTTGTTCAGCCCTCTACCCGCACCTTTATATCCTTTCTCAATGCCTGCCATATTCTGGGATTGAAAATATCGGAGATTCGCGGCACCACCACCAGCTCGGAAGTAAAAGGCGAATCCCAGGAAGACACCATCCGCACCTTTGCCAGCTATGTGGACCTGATCATTATTCGACACCCTGAAGCCGGGTTTGCCGAAAAAACCGCCTGGATTCTGAATCAAAACAAACTGCCGGTGGCTGTCATTAACGGCGGTTCCGGGCCCGATCAGCACCCCACCCAGGCGCTGCTGGATATCTACACCCTGGAACAATCGTTTCGCAACATCGGCGGCCTGGACGGTAAAAAAATTGCCATGGTGGGGGATTTAAAACGCGGCCGCACGGTACGCTCGCTGAGTTATCTGATGAGAAATTACAAAGACATCACCCTGTATTTTGTCTCTCCGGAAATATTTCAGATGAAAGATGATATCAAAAGCTTCCTGAAAAAACATCGTATCGAATTCCACGAAACCGATGATTTTGCCGGCGTCATGCCCCACGTGGACGCCATTTACATGACCCGCATTCAAAAAGAATATTCCGAAGCCCCGGCACAAGAATCCGATATCTATCCGAATTTTCATTTCACCAAAGAGCATCTGTCGGTGATCCAATCCCACTGCATCGTGCTGCACCCGCTGCCCCGCCGCTATGAAATCGAAGTTGAAGTCGACAAAGATCCGCGTGCGGTTTACTGGAAACAGGAACGCAACGGCATGTGGATGCGCACGGCCTTAATTTCATACATTTTCGGTGTGGCTGATAAAATCGCGGTGGAATTCAAGTAGGATTTAGCAGCAAATCGATTTCGAAAAGATTTATCCTTTGCATCACTCATCTCTTATTTCGTTTATCTATCAAATATCTGTTATTGAAGTTTAAGTAACTCCAGCCCGACTTGGCAATGGGTTTCTATGCCCAGTAACAGAACATCCTCGTTGAAATCAAATTTCGAATTGTGAACCGGCACAGCGCCTTCGCGACCCACACCGAGGGCGAAAAAACATCCTTTAGATTTTTGCAGGTAAAAGGCAAAATCTTCGCCACCCATGGTCTTTTGGGGCATGACGACTCGATCTTCACCGACCACTTTCTCTGCACAGCGACGCACAACTTCGGCTGCGGATTCATCGTTAATCGTGACCGGGTATCCCTGGCTGTATTTGAGTTCAAAATCGACTCCCATCGATTCACACACACCACGAACCACCTTTTCAACGCGCGATTCCCATGTGTTCCACGTATCTTGGTTAAACGTTCGAGTGGTGCCGCTCAGTTCGGCTTCAGCGGGGATAATGTTAAAGGCTGTTCCGGCGTGAAAGGTGCCGACCGTGACGACTGTCGGTTCCAAAGGATCCATATGTCGGCTCACGATCCGTTGGAAGGCACTGACGACTTGAGTACCCACTTCAAGAGCGTCAACACACACGTGCGGCATCGCTCCATGTCCCCCGCGACCCTTTATTTTAATATCAAAGCGATCCATGGCTGCCATGAACGGCCCCGGCCTGACGCCAATTGTTCCCTCTGGAATGTCCGGCCACACATGACAACCGATGGAATAGTCCACTTTTGGATTTTCCATCACGCCAGCTTCGATCATGGGTTCGGCCCCACCGGGTCCTTCTTCAGCCGGTTGGAATAAAAACTTGATATTCCCTTTGAGTTCATTTTTGATTTTGTTGAGGACTGTTGCTGCCCCTAAAACCATTGCCATATGCGCGTCATGACCACATGCATGCATAACGCCTTCATGTTCGGATGCAAAGGGAAGTCCGGTATCTTCTTTTAAAGGCAGAGCATCCATATCGGCACGGATCATTAACGTCGGACCGGGTCTATCGGTTTTCATCAACCCAACCACGCCGTACTGGGCAATTCCGGTCTGTACTTCGAGCCCCAGGTTATTTAAATAATCGGCCACATATGCGGAAGTTTTCTTTTCCGTGTAGGCCGTTTCGGGAATCCGGTGCAGGTCCCGGCGTATGTTTATGACCCGGTCTTTGAGTTCTCTGACCAGTTGATGGATATTTCCCATGACAAAACCTCTTGAAATTTTGGGATTTTTAGAAAGCTGCTTGTGCCATATTCCTGAGGCGCAAGGGTGAATGCTTTTGATCCAACGATTTGGCCCATAACTATGGCATACTTTGCCTGTTTAATCCATTATTTCGACCCATAGAACCGGTTAAAGTTATTAACAATTCAACCGATATTGATAATGAGCAATTCCTTTGTTCAAATCGGGCCACTACCTTAATTAGGTTTCACATTAACCCTAAACTAATGAATCAAAGTCAAACCCTAATTGATCGTAAACAAAAAGAAAAACAATGATTTTACAGGCTGATTATGAAAAAAACCGCTACCATTCTCTTTAGTTGTCTGCTGTTGGTAAATTTTGTCTATTCGATTAACTCAAATGCGGAAACCACCATCAAAGTCGGCGTGTATCAGAACGAACCGCTTTTATTTAAAGATAAGAATGGCGAAATAAATGGCATATTTGCGGACATCCTCGCTCATATCGCCGATGCAGAAGGCTGGAATATTGAGTATATCAGCTGTTCATGGTCTCAGTGTCTGGGGAATCTGAAATCCACTGAAATAGACGTATTGGGAGCGATCGCATATTCACAGGAGCAGAAACAAATTTATGATTTTACTTATGAAAATGTTTTGACCAACTGGGGACAGATCTATGCCGGCAAGGAGTCGGGCATAGAATCTATCCTGGATTTAAAAGGCAAAAAAATAGCCGTCCTCCAGAATGACGTGTATTTTTTAAACCTCCGGAAATTGATTAAACAGTTCGGGATCCAAAGCCGGTTTATAGAGGCCTTTGAGTATGATGACGTATTGCAGCTGGTTGAGATCGGCAAATGCGATGCCGGGCTTGTCGGTTATCTTTACGGCCATCAGTTTGAAAGAGATTATGATATTAACAAAACCTCTATTATTCTGAGCCCTCAAAAAATACATTTCGCCTTTCCAAGGGGCCAAAACAAAGCCATCCTGGATGCCCTGGATTTCCACCTTCACAAACTCAAACGGCAGAAAGACTCTATTTATTACCAATCGATCAACAAATGGATCGGGATAGATGTTAAACCGGTCAATAGAGCCTGGCTGCTGGGGATCAGCGGTGGCGCTTTGTTATTATTCCTGATTTTTCTGTTTTTGAACCTGGTTTTAAGGACAAAAGTCAGGACAAGAACACGGGAGCTGAATATTAAAAATCAGGCGCTGCTCGAAGAGATCGAGAACCGCAAAAAGGCGCAAGCGGCCCTGCGGGAAGCCGAAAAAGAATATCGAGGTGTTTTTGAGAATACAGGAACAGCAACAATTCTCGTTGAAGCGGATTTGACCATCTCAAAAATAAACGCAAAGGCCGAAGAGATGGCCGGGTATTCAAAGGCTGAACTTGAAGGCAAAATGAAAACCACCGATTTCGTCGCTGAAGAGGATCTTGATAGAATCACCCGCTATCATGGCGAAAGAAGAAAAACGGATGGTGAATATCCCTCAGAATACACCTTTAAGCTTGTAGACAAACATGGCAGCACCAAAAATGTTTTTATACAAACCAGCATGATTCCGGGCACCCAGAGAAGTATCGCCTCCATAATTGATATTACCTCACGGGTTCAGGCTGAAAATGCACTTCGCAGAAGTGAAGAAAAATATCGCAGTATCCTGGAAAATATTGAAGAAGGTTATTTTGAACTGGATCTCGACGGGAACCTGATATTTTTCAATAACTCTCTGTGCAGAATTACCGGGCATTGTCGCGAAGATTTGATGGGAATCAACTATGCGCAGTATTCAAGCCCGGAAACTGCGGAAAAAATGTATCAGGTGTTTAATCAAATCACCCGAACCGGCAGACCAATGGTTCTTGCGGATCTTGATATTAATTTGAAAGACGGCCGGGTCATCACCGTTGACCTGTCGGCGACACCCATTAAAACCGCCGAGGATGATATTGTTGGATTTCGCGGGCTGATGCGGGATGTTTCAGAACGAAAACAGTCCGAACGGGAGCGCCAGAAATTAGAAAAGAAACTTCAGCATGCCAAAAAAATGAAAGCGATCGGAACCCTTGCGGGAGGTGTCGCCCACGATCTGAACAATATTCTGTCCGGCATCGTCAGTTATCCGGATTTAATATTAATGGATCTTCCCAAAGACAGTCCCCTGGTAGAACCCATTCAGACCATTCAGGAATCCGGTAAGAAGGCAGCCGCAATTGTTCAGGATTTATTAACCCTGGCAAGACGGGGTGTCTCCATTTCAGCGGTTGTAAATCTGAATGATATTATAAACGAGTATCTCGAAAGCCCGCAGCTCGCAAAACTAAAATCATTTCATCCACTGGTGGAGGTGCAAACGCATCTGGATTCGGCGCTTTTAAATATCAAAGGATCTCCTGTACATCTTTCGAAAACGGTGATGAATTTGGTTTCCAATGCGGCAGAAGCCATGCCGGAAGGCGGAATGGTTCTCATAAAAGCCGAAAATCAGTATATTGACAGGCCCATAAGAGGTTACGATGATGTCGCAGAGGGTGATTATGTGATTTTGACGGTATCTGATTCCGGTATTGGCATACCGCCGGAAGAAATAAGCCAGATATTTGAGCCGTTTTATACCAAAAAAGTGATGGGTCGAAGTGGAACCGGATTGGGAATGGCCGTTGTGTGGGGAACCGTCAAGGATCACAAAGGATACATCCATGTTGAAAGCGACCTCGGAAGGGGCACCACGTTTAAACTTTATTTTCCGGTAACCCGAAAACAAAACGCTGAAAATAACCACATCAAAAAATCAGTTGATTACCATGGGAACGGAGAATCCATCCTCGTGGTTGACGATGTAAAAGAACAAAGAGAAATTGCCTCAAAAATACTGTCGCAATTGGGTTATTCGGTAAAGACGGCTGAAAGCGGCGAGGAAGCTGTTGAGTTGCTGAAAAAAGACACGGTGGATTTAGTCGTTCTGGATATGATT
>Ga0255055_10000170_pt1 | contig 49209 bp, 45 predicted proteins | sample JV7_2_27_MG_FD_188633 | JGI IMG/M metagenome (GOLD analysis project Ga0255055, IMG submission 188633) | Seawater microbial communities from Jervis Inlet, British Columbia, Canada - JV7_2_27 | ecosystem: Environmental > Aquatic > Marine > Inlet | place: Canada: British Columbia | collected... | reverse complement strand
GGGCGGGTTTACGCCCTGTGTCTGCGGCTGACGGGCGACGCGCCGCGCGCCGAGGAGTTGACCCAGGACGTGTTCGTGCGGACCTGGGGGAAGCTCGCGTCGTTTCGTGGGGAGAGCGCTTTCTCGTCGTGGCTGCACCGGCTCACGGTGAACGTGGTGTTCGCGGCGCAGCGGAGCGAGCGCCGCAGGTGGCAGCTGGAGGACGCCGCCGGGGAGGTCTCCGAAGGGGTGATTCCGCGTGGCGGTATAGCACCGCCGGGGGCGCGGTTGGATCTGGAGCAGGCCATCGGGGCGCTCCCGCCCGGAGCGCGTGAGGTCTTCGTGCTGCACGAAATCGAGGGGTACGAGCACAAGGAGATTGCGGCCCTGGCGGGAATCGCGCCGGGGACCTCGAAGGCACAGCTCCACCGCGCGCGGCGCTTGCTGCGGGAGGCGCTGGGGCGATGAGGCACGAAGAGATTCGGGAGCTCCTGGACGATTTGGTGGACGGCTCGCTCGCCCCAGGGGCCGGCGAGGCGATCGAGGCCCATCTGGCGGATTGCGAAACCTGCGCGGCGGTGGTTTCGGCGCTGCGCGCGCTTCTGTCGGATGCGGCGGCGCTCCCACGGAGCGTCGAGCCGCCGCGTGACCTGTGGCCACGTTTGTCCCCCAGGCTGGGCCGGGGGCCGCTGCGGCACAGGGTGTTCCGCCCGCAGCGCATGGCGCTGGCCGCTGCCGCTCTTCTCCTCGTGATCGTGACGGCGAGCGTGACCACGCTTGTGGTGCGCGAGGGGCCGCCCACTGTGTATGACGTTGCGGCCGAGTGGGTGGCTGCCGAGGCGGCGTACGAGGGAGCGGTACTAGAGCTGGAGGATGCGCTCGCCGGGACCATTGCGGACCTGGCGCCGGAGACCGCGGCGCTGATCCAGGACAACCTGCGGGTAATAGATGAAGCGATCCGGGAGTCCCGCGCCGCCTTGGCGGCGGACCCCGGCAACCGAGACGTTCTCCCATTCCTGGCATCGATGTATGAGAAGAAGCTCGATGTGTTACAGCAGATCTCGCGCTCCTCGAGTCTCTAGCGCGATGCCGCCGCGGATCCGCTGGACCGTCCCGCTGCTCATCCTGCTCGCAGGAGCGACGCCCGCCGTCGCCCAGCAGCGCGTAGCCGAAACGAGGCCGGCGCCGCGGGACGGTACGGTGAAGATCTCCAGCCCCGCTGGCTCCGTCACCATCATCGGGTGGGACGTGGATTCGGTGAGGGTGAGCGGAACGCTGGGCGACGGCGTCGAGAGCCTGCAGTTCTCCACGAATGAGAGGGAGACCCGCATTCGCGTCGTGGTTTCGCGCGACGCGCAGGTCACCGGCTCTGTGTTGGAGGTGCGCGTGCCGCACGCCAGCCATGTCGCCGTGCGCACCCAGGGTGCGGACATCAGGCTCGACGAGGTGTGGGGTGCCTCGGACCTCGAGTCGGTGAGCGGAAACATAGAGGTCCTGGGACATGCGCGGGCGCTCTATGCCCAGACAGCCACGGGCGACGTGGTGATCGAGGCCGAGACCAAGATCCTGCGCGCGAAGTCTGTGGACGGGACCGTGACGGTCGCGCGCGCGCGCGGCTATCTGGAGGTGTCCACCGTGACCGGCGACGCGCACGTGACCGGAGGCAGCCTGTGGGAGGGACAGGTCACCACCGTCTCGGGCGCGATCCGGTTCAGGGGAGATTTCGATCCGGGGGGCGGGTTCTACTTCGAGACGCACAGCGGGGACATAGACCTCGAGCTCCCGGCGGTGCTCCAGGCCGACTTCGACCTCGTGCTTCTGGGTGGCCGGGTGGACAACGAGTTCGCTGCGGCGGACGAGCGGACGTTCTCGACCGGCGGGGGCGGGACCCAGATCCGCATCAAGACGTTCAGGGGGAACGTGCACCTCAGGAAGCGTTGATTCAAACCCCGGGCGCGGGTCCGGCATCCTACCGACAACAGCAACCTCTGGGAGGCCACCATGACCCGCGCATCCATTCTCAGGCTCGCCCCGTTGGGCGCGCTCCTGTTCTTGCCATTCGCGCCCCCATCTACATCCCAGCCGGTGGGACCGCCCTGGATCTCACTGGAGATGCCGGCGAACCCCCTGGATCCGGCCACGCGGGGGGCGGCGTTTCTGGTTCATGCTTACCACCACGGCTCGCCGGCGGGGTTGCCCGTCACCGGAACGGCTGACGGCCTGGTGGATGGCGAGCGCCAATCGGTGGATCTGGAGTTCAGGGAGACGTCGCGCCCCGGAGTGTATGCCGTGGACCAGCAGTGGCCGGCGAAGGGCCACTGGATCGTCACGGTCTCGGTGGCGGGCACCGCGGACGCCAGCGTCATAGTGGAGCTGGGGGCGAACGGCGGCGTGGACGATGACCGCTACTTCGGCTCTGCGATGAAGGCCCTGTCGCTGCGCTCGGTCCGCGTCGTGCAGGGGGCGCCCAGCGCGCGGCGCATCAACAACGCGCTGAGGGCGATGGCGAGCGCGGCCGGCGAGTAGGCATCAGGGAGGCGTGAGGGACCTATCTCGTGGTCCGGGGCCCTTGACCGCGAGACCCGTACTCCCCCAATTGTTGAGGCGCCAGCGCACCTGCCGTGTCGCAGGGACCGGCTCAACGAAGGAAGATCCATGCCGCAACCCACCGAACTCGAGCGTGTGAAGCTGTTCCTCTACGTGAACTTCGAGCGCGTGTTGGTAGTGGGACTCGTCGTCTCACTACTGCTGATCCACTGGTTCGTGGACTACAAGATCGCCTTCCTGTCGTTCTACTACCTGCCGATCATCGTCGCGGGGTTCTTCCTGGGCCGAAAGGCCGCCGTGATGGCGGCTGTCTTCATCGTGGTGCTCGTGTTCTTCTTCCAGGCCGTGCAGGGCCTCGAGGGCGCGCCCGGGCTCGGCTCGAGCATGCTGTTCGCGCTCGTTCCGTGGGGCGGCTTCCTGATTCTCACCGGTTACGTAGTGGGCTCATTGGCGGACCAGCACCAGTACGGGCTCAATGACCTCAAGCGCGCTTACATCGCCGTTCTGGAGCTCCTGACCTATCACCTGGAGTCGAGCGAGAAGGCGCACCGGGGACACAGCCACCGCGTGGCAAAGCTGGCGGTCCTGCTGGGCAAGGAGCTGGGCCTCAGACAGGGGGAGCTCGAGAACCTGCGTGTGGCGGCGCTGCTCCACGAGGTCGGTCCGCGCGATCCGCGACTGCTGCGCCTCCTGTCGGAGTTCCCGGGTGCGTTCAAGGAACTCCCTGTGGCCGGCGCCATGCGCGGCGCCCTCGACATCCTGCAGGAGTACGAGAAGTACTACGACGTGGTGGGCGACGATTGGCCCATCGATCACCTCAGCTTCGCCATTGGCACCAAGATCCTGGCTGTGGCTGACTCCTTCGAGACGCTGCAGATGCCCACGCCACTTCGCCCGGCGTTCGCGCCCTGGACCGGGATCGACGAGTTGGAGAAGGCGTCCGGGAAGAGATTTGCTGCCGAGGTAGTGCAGGCGCTGCGCAGGGTTTCCGCGGCTCCGAGCCGGGCCGAGCGTGAGGATCCGGAACTCTCGCTGCTCAAGGCCGATAGCGCGTAGCGATCGCCGCGGCGAGTCTCCAACCATCGTGAACGTCGAAGAGTTCGTCTCCGACAGCCGCAGCCAGACCGTGAAGCGCGTTCTGCTCGTGATGCTGCGCGTCTATCTGGGAGTCATTCTCCTGGTCTCCTCGTGGGGCAAGCTCACCGGCGACGGTGACTTTGCGACGCGCCTGGCCGGTTTCGTGAGTCGCAACATCGCCGACGAGCACACGCACGGGTTCTACGCGGGCTTTCTGGAGAGTTTGGTGCTCCCCAACGCGGCCGCGTTCGCGGCGCTCGTCATGTGGGGCGAATTCCTGTGTGGTCTCGCGCTCGTTACCGGGACGGCTACGAGGCTTGCGGCCGGCGTTGCGATGTTCATGATGCTGAACTTCATGTTCCTCAAGGGTCACTGGTTCTGGATGTCGTCGAGCAACGACGCCGCCTTCTTCCTCATCGGCCTGGTGCTCGTACTGGGCGCGGCGGGCCGCGCGTTCGGGACGGACTACTACCTGGCAAGGAAGTGGCCGAGAGCCGGGATTTGGTAGTAAGTTCCCGCTCATCGTGAGCGAAAATCTGTTGGCGTTGGTATCTGTCGGCTTCCTGGCCGGTAGCTTCGGTGCGTTGTTGGGCGTAGGTGGCGGAGTGATCCTCGTGCCCGGACTGATCCTGGTCGCGGGCCTCCCGTTTCACAGCGCCGTTGCTGCGAGCCTCGTGTGCGTGGTAGCCACGTCGGTGGCGGGCTCTTCCGTCTACCTCAAGCGCGGCCGCGTTCTGCTGGACGTGGCTGTCCGCCTGCAGTTCTACACCGTCTTCGGTGCGGTGCTCGCCGGGCTCGTCGCGGCTCGGATTCCGGCGGCGCCCCTGTACCTGGCGTTCTCCGTGCTGCTGCTAATGATGGCGTACCGCATGATGCCGCTCAGCAAGCGAGCGAACTCCGGGGTGCGTCCGGTGAGCGATCCGGGGAGCCCGAAGGTAGTTGCCGCCTCGGTTGGCGCGGGGTCGGTCGCCGGGTTTCTGGGCGTTGGCGGCGGCATCCTGAACGTCCCCATTCTGCATCTGCTCCTGGGACAGCCGTTCGAGCGCGCGGTTGCGACCAGCGTCTACATGATCGGGGTGACGGGGGCGGCTGCGGCCTTCGTCTACATCGCTCGCGGTGACCTGGAACCCGCCGTCGCGGCACTCACGGTGCTGGGTACGCTGGCGGGCGCCGGAGTCGCGGCCCTCGTGGGAGACCGGTTCGACCAGCGCGTGCTCAAGACCATCTTCGTGTTGCTCCTGCTCTACATCGCGTTCCTGATGGGAAGCCGTGGTCTCGCAGCCTTTTGACGCCGGCAGCGCTGCGCTGAGCCGCCAGGTCGCGCTCGTTCTCGTGTGGTGCGAGGTGGTGGCGGTGGCGGCGGTCGCCCTCGCGATGCTGATCGACCTGGCGCATGCCGGACCGGAGGCCGCGGTGCTTCTCGTGAAGGCGGGAGTGCTGGCGCTTCTTGCCGCTCCCTTCCTCGCGCTGGGCTGGATCGCTTTCACCACCCGTGCGGACCGTGGGCGGCTCGGCGCGTACGCCCTTGCCACCCTGGCGGTCGCAGTAGCGGGCGCGCTGATCGCGCGCTGACACTGTGCTGCCTCGCACTCTCGGGGTCATCGGGCTTGGAGCCATTGGCGGCTCGGTTGCCTGGAGCGCGGCAATCCGGGGGACGCCCCGGATTCTGGGCTGCTGCCGGCGTCCCAAGGAGGCCGTAGCGGCTGCCAAGGCCGGCGCGATAACCGAGATCGCCCACGGGCCGGAGGACGTGGTTCGTAGTGCGGACTTCATCGTGCTGGCCGACCCACCTGGGGTGGCAGTCGAGCTGCTCGAGCGGCTGGCGCCGCTGATTCGTGAGCGGCGCGTGATCTGCACCGACGTGGCGAGCGTGAAGGCGCCCGCCACTCGGCTGGCGAGCCGGATGGACCTGGCGGGTCATTTTGCCGGCTCGCATCCCTTCGTGGGACACGAGAATGCTCCCTTCGCATCGGCCCGGCCGGACCTGCTCGAGCAGGCATTGGTCTACGTGACTCCGACCGAAGGCGGGGATCGGGTGGCGCGTGAGGTCTCTGACTTCTGGAAGCGGGCAGTGGGCGCACAGCCGGTTACCCTGGATGCGGCGCGCCACGACGCCTGCGTCGCCTGGATCGGCCACCTGCCGCGCGCCGCGGCCTCCGCACTCGCGGCTGCGCTGGCGGAGCGGGGTCCCGAGGGCGTGACGTACGCGCGCAGCGCGCTCGATGCCACGCGGCCGGCGGCGAACGACGCGGGGCGATGGGCGGAGCTGCTGTGGCTCAATCGGGAGCAGGTGGCGGGCGCGTTGGAAGGAGTCGAGTCCAAGCTCGAGGAGCTGAGGTCGCTGCTCGCCTCGGGCTCCGAGGCCGAGCTCCGGCGCTGGCTCGAAGACGCTGCGCGGTGGCGCGGGCGGTTCGACCAATGAGAGTGGGAGGCACGCTGCGGGCACCGGGTGACAAGAGCGTCACCCATAGGGCGTTGATCACGGCAGCACTGGCGCACGCCCGCGCCAAGGTGAGCGGCGTCCTCACGGCCCACGACGCCCGCTCGACGGCGCGCGCGCTGCGGCAGCTGGGGGTCGACGTGGGTCCGCTGCGCGCTGGTCGTGCGGTGATCGTTCGGGGGCGGCGCTGGCGTGCTCCGGCCGACACCATACACTGCGGCAACTCCGGCTCGACGGCCCGGCTGCTGCTGGGAGCGCTCGCGGGGCAGGGGTTCAGCGCTCGCCTCAGCGGCGACGCGTCGCTGCGCAAGCGTCCGATGCGGAGGGTGACCGCGCCGCTGCGGGCGATGGGCGCGGCGGTCGAGGAGGAGGCCGGGGAGGGCCTCCCCCTGCGGGTTTCGGGCGGGAGACTGCGCCCGTTCAGCTACCACACGCCGGTCGCCAGCGCTCAACTCAAGAGCGCGATCCTGTTCGCCGGCGTGAGCGCTGGTGTGCCGGTTACCGTCTCGGAACCGGTGCGCTCGCGCGACCACACGGAGCGGATGTTCCGGCACCTGGGCTTCGACCTGCGCGTCAGCGGCACGACGGTGGTGCTGGTGGGGACCGGCGCCGAGTGGCCGAGGTTGCCGGACTTCGAGCTGGAGGTCCCGGGCGACGCCTCCTCGGCCGCCTACCTCGTCGGGGCGGCGCTGCTCGCGGATGGTGGAGAGCTTCTGGTGGAGCGGGTGGGGGTGAACCCTACGCGAGTAGGGTTCCTGGAGGTGATGAGGAGGATGGGTGGGCGGGTCGAGCAGGCCGGGCGGCGCGAACTCAGTGGGGAGCCGGTGGCGGATCTGTTGGTGCGGCCGGGTGCGCTCAAGGCGACCGAGGTTGGGGCCGACGAGATCCCGAGCCTGATCGATGAGGTGCCCCTGCTTGCGGTGTTGGCCGCGCGGGCCGAGGGTGAGACCCGGTTCCGCTCGGTGGGCGAGCTCCGGGTGAAGGAGAGCGACAGGCTGGGGCTGATCGCCTTGAACCTCCGGGCTGTGGGCGTGGACGCCGCCGCGGATGGCGACGACCTGGTGGTCGTGGGCGGTGACGCGCCGCCGCGGGGTGTGGTCGAGACGGCGCGCGACCATCGCCTCACAATGGCCTTTGCCGTGCTCGGGTCCGTGGCCGGCGCGGACGTTCGGCTCTCCGAGACAGCATCTGTTGGGGTGAGCTATCCTGGTTTCTGGGACGATCTGGAGCGAATGAGGCAAGATGACTAGTCGCGTGATTGCGATAGACGGCCCGGCCGGATCGGGCAAGTCCACGACGGCCGGGGCCGTGGCGGCGCTGCTCGGCCTGCCGCACGTGGAGAGCGGCGCCCTCTACCGGGCGCTCACACTCGCCGCGCTGGACGCCGGTACAGAGTTCGTGGGGCAGCGGCTGGTGGCCCTGGCGCGCTCGTTGCCGGTGCGGCTCGACCTGACCGACGCCGGCTTCAGGCCCGAGGTCGCCGGGGCCGACGTCTCGGAGCCGATCCGGAGCGAGCGGGTGACTGCCCGGGTCTCCGAGCTCTCGGCGATCGCCGCGGTACGCGAGTGGGTGAATGAGGAGCTGCGCGCGGCGGTGGAGCGCCATCCAAGGGGCGCCGTCCTGGATGGGCGGGACATAGGGACCGTGGTCTTCCCGGACGCTGCCTTGAAGATCTTTCTGGTCGCCCGGCCCGAGGAGCGGGCGCGCCGCCGCCTGCTCCAGGACGGGCGCGAGGCCACCCCGGGGGCCATAGAGCACGAGGTGGCCGAGCTGGAGCGGCGGGACCACCTCGACTCCACGCGAGCGGTGGCGCCGCTCACGCAAGCGGCGGATGCGGTGCCGCTGGACACCTCGGACCTGACGTTCGACGACCAGGTCGAGGCCATTGTGTCGCGGGCCCGGAAGACCTTCTCCTAGCTTGACATAGCCCTTCTCGGCGTCTAGCCTTAAAGGCTTCCCGCTCTCACGGTGAGGGCGGCGTTCGCTTATGGCGGACGTTTGGTTTCTAACGCTAACGCGGTAGCTGTTGCTTTGGTCATGGTCGATTCGTCATCCGAACCCACTAATCCCCCCTCCGCTGTGCCGACTCCTCCGACAGAAGCCGATACAGCCTTCCCAGTCCGATCCGATCTCTACGACGAAGGGTACTCCGACGACGAGTACAAGCAGATGCTCGAGTTGTACGAGGGTACGCTGCAGAGCATCCAGGAAGGGGAGATCGTCAAGTCCAAGGTGCTTCGGGTGACCGAGAGCCACGTGATCCTGGACGTGGGCTTCAAGTCCGAGGGTGCTGTTTCCATCGACGAGTTCAAGGATCCCGAGTCCATGGAGGCGGGCGACGAGATCGACGTCCTGCTCGAGCGGCTCGAGGACGAGGACGGCACGATCGTTCTCTCGAAGAAGAAAGCCGACTTCATGCGCGTGTGGGAGAAGATCCGACAGGCGTACGAGGACGACCAGCCCGTCGAGGGCACGCTGCAGAAGAAGATCAAGGGCGGAGTGGTGGTGGATCTGATGGGCGTCGATGCGTTCCTCCCGGGGAGCCAGATCGCTCTCAGGCGGGTGCCCAACATCGACGAGCTTCTGGGACAGGCCTACAACTTCAAGATCATCAAGCTCAACAAGCGGCGCCGCAACATTGTTGTGTCGCGCCGCGTGATTCTGGAGGCCGAGCGGGCCGACAAGCGCGAGTTCCTCATGAAGGAGCTCGAGGTCGGCCAGGCCCGAAAGGGCATCGTCAAGAACGTCACCGACTTTGGTGCGTTCATCGACCTGGGCGGCGTGGATGGCCTGCTGCACATCACGGACATGAGCTGGGGCCGGGTGTCGCATCCCTCTGACATGGTTGAGCTGGGGCAGGAGATCGAGGTCAAGGTGCTCGACATCGACTGGGACCGGGAGCGCATCTCGCTGGGCCTCAAGCAGCTCAATGAGTATCCCTGGGAGAACGTGGCCGAGAAGTACCCGGTCGGCGCGCGCGTCCAGGGGAAGGTCGTCAGCATCACCAACTACGGTGCGTTCGTGGAGCTGGAGCCGGGCATCGAGGGTCTCGTACACATCAGTGAGATGAGCTGGACCCGCAACGTGCGGCATCCCTCCAAGGTCGTTTCCATCGGCGAGACCATCGAAGCGGTCGTCCTCAAGGTCGATCCCCAGGAGGAGAAGATCTCCCTCGGGATGAAGCAGACCGAGCAGGATCCGTGGATGATGCTGCCGATGAAGTACCCCGTGGGCACGCGCATCACAGGCAAGGTTCGCAACCTCACCTCGTTCGGCGCGTTCGTGGAGATCGAGCCGGGCATCGACGGCCTGATTCACATCTCCGACATGTCGTGGACCAAGCGTGTGCAGCACCCGTCGGAGATCGTGAAGAAGGGCGACACGGTCGAGGTCTCGATCCTCAACATCGATCCGGAGAACAAGCGCATCTCGCTGGGCCTCAAGCAGCTGCAGGAGGATCCCTGGCTCAAGATCGCCGAGACGCACCCGGTCGGGATGGAGCTCGAGGGCAAGATCGCGCGCTACCAGGACAACGGGATCGTGGTGGATTTGGGCGGGGACCTGGAGGGGTTCGTGCCCCAGTCCCAGCTGCCGCTGCCGAGCGGGAAGTCGGCTGAGCAGGTGACGGTGGCCGGTCAGCCCGCGGTGCTCAAGGTCCTCGAGGTGGATCCGATCCACCACCGGATCATCCTCGCGGCAACGGAGTTCCTCGATAAGCCACCCGAGCCGCCGCAGGAGGAGACCGCGGACGAGATCGAAGTGGCGGATGAGAGTGCTGCGGAAGCCGAGACGGCCCCAGCCGCCGAGGAGCCGGTAGAGGCAAAAGCCGAGGCTGAGGAGACGCCGGCCGAGGCTGAGGAGACGCCAGCCGAGGCTGAGGAGACGCCGGCCGAGGCTGTGGCGGAAGCGCAGCAGGAAGATGCTCCCGAGGAGCCGGCCGAGGCGAAGGCGGAGCAGGACAAGGCCGAGAAGTCCTCCGAGTGAGCGCGAGGCGTCCGGAGGCTTCTGGACTGACCCCGTGACGATACAGAACAAGCTCGACAACCTCCATCGCCTCCGCGCCGAGTCAGAGCAGGGCGGAGGCGAGGAGCGGGTCAAACAGCAGCACGAGAAGGGCAAGCTCACCGCGCGGGAGCGGTTGGGTCTGCTCTTGGACCCCGGTTCCTTCGTAGAGCTGGACCGCTTCGTTACCCACCGATCGACCGACTTCGGTCTCGCCGACAAGAAATTTCTGGGTGACGGTGTCGTAACCGGTTACGGCCGGGTCGACGACCGGCTGGTGTACGTGTTCTCCCAGGACTTCACGGTGTTCGGCGGCTCGCTCGCCGAGGCCCACGCCGAGAAGATCTGCAAGGTGATGGACCTCGCCGTACAGAACGGCGCTCCGCTCGTCGGGATCAGCGACTCGGGAGGCGCCCGCATCCAGGAGGGTGTCGTCTCGCTCGGCGGCTACGCCGACATCTTCCTGCGCAACACGCAGATCTCGGGCGTGGTGCCGCAGATAAGCGCCGTGCTCGGGCCCTGTGCGGGCGGCGCGGTGTACAGCCCGGCCATTACCGACTTCGTGTTCATGGTGCGAGGCATCTCGTACATGTTCGTGACCGGGCCCAACGTGGTGAAGACGGTCACGCACGAGGAGGTCACGCCCGAGGAGTTGGGCGGCGCCGATGTGCACGCCTCCGTGTCCGGCGTGGCGCACTTCGCGCACGACTCCGAGATGGAGTGCCTGGCCGAGGTCCGGAAGCTGCTGAGCTTCGTGCCTTCCAACAACGTCGACAGTCCGCCGGTGACACCCACCGACGACCCCGCCGACCGGATGGACGAAGAGCTCCTCACGCTGGTGCCCGACAACCCGAACAAGCCCTACGACATGCACGAGGCGATCCGCCGCGTCGTCGACGACGGAGATCTCTTCGAGGTGCACCGCGATTATGCGACCAACCTCATCGTGGGGTTTGCGCGTCTGGGTGGACATCCGGTCGGCGTGATCGCCAACCAGCCGGCCGTGCTGGCCGGCGTTCTCGACATCAAGGCATCGGGCAAGGGAGCGCGCTTCATCCGGTTCTGTGACGCGTTCAACATCCCGCTGCTCACATTCGAGGACGTGCCCGGGTTCCTGCCTGGAGTGGAACAGGAGCATGGAGGGATCATCAAGCAGGGGGCGAAGCTGCTGTACGCCTATGCCGAGGCGACGGTGCCCAAGCTCACGGTGATCACGCGCAAGGCATACGGCGGCGCCTACGACGTGATGAGCTCGCGCCACGTTCGCGGCGATTTCAATGTGGGCTGGCCCACCGCGGAGATCGCGGTGATGGGCCCCAAGGGAGCCGCCGAGATCCTGTTCAAGCGCGACATCGCGGCGGCGAAGGACCCGGAGAAGAAGCTCGACGAGCTGGTCAACGACTACCGCGAGAAGTTTGCCAACCCCTACCTGGCGGCGGCGCGCGGCTTCCTAGATGACGTGATCGATCCGCGCGAGACCCGGCCGCGGCTCATCTCGGCGCTGCAGTCGCTGCTCACGAAGCGGCAGGTGCAGCCGCCGAAGAAGCATGGCAACATTCCGCTCTGAGCCCTGCATCGTCGCTCGCGGCTTTGGCCCACTTCCGCGAACTGCAGTTGGCTCAGCTTCCCAGAGTTGGCAGCGCCCCCGCAAACGGGCTAGCTCCATGTGCAAGCCAACCGTCCCGGTGCGCTGCACTGACGTTCGCTCCAGTGGGCCACAGCCGCTTGCTCCGCTGGCCGCACGTCGTTCGCTTCACACACTGAGGCCCCGTCCCCGACGATGAAGCGCGTTCTCGTAGCCAACCGCGGCGAGATTGCCCTGCGCATCATCCGGGGCTGTCACGAGGAGGGGCTGGAGGCGGTGGCGGTCTACTCCGAGGCGGACCGGCTGAGCCCCCACGCGATGGCCGCGGACAGGGCGGTGGAGCTGGGGCCGCCGCCGGCGAGCGAGTCATACCTCAGCGTGGAGCGGTTGCTCGAGGCGGCGCGCGCAACCGAAGCCGACGCGGTCCACCCGGGGTACGGCTTCCTCGCAGAGCAGGCGCACTTCGCCGAAGCGGTGGAGCAGGCGGGGCTCACGTGGATCGGGCCGCCGCCCGATGCCATCCGCATGATGGGCGAGAAGACCGAGGCCCGGCGGCGCATGACCAGGGCCGGGGTGCCGATCGTGCCGGGCACCACGGAAGCGGCGCGCGACGCCGAAGCGGCCGTGGCGGCGGCCGACGAGGTCGGCTACCCGGTGCTGCTCAAGGCCGCTTCGGGGGGCGGTGGCAAGGGAATGCGCGTCGCCCGCGACGCCGACGAGGTGCGCAAGGGATTTCAGCAAGCTGCGTCGGAGGCCAAATCGGCATTCGGCGACGACTCCATCTATGTGGAGCACCTGGTGGATCGGCCGCGCCACGTGGAGATTCAGGTGCTCGCCGACCGGTTCGGCAACACCATCCACCTCGGCGAGCGCGAGTGCTCGGTGCAGCGGCGGCATCAGAAGCTGATCGAGGAATCCCCCTCGCCGGCCGTGGATCTGGATCTGCGGCTGCGCATGGGCGAGGCAGCGGTAAAGGCGGCCCAGTCCGTGGGGTACCTGAGCGCGGGAACGGTCGAGTTCCTGCTCGACCCGCGTGGCAAGTTCTACTTCCTAGAGATGAACACCCGGCTCCAGGTCGAGCACCCGGTTACGGAGATGGTGTACGGCGTGGACATCGTGCGCGAGCAGCTCCGCATCGCGGCCGGCGAGCCGATGACGCTGCCGGGCCGGCCCATGCGTCCGCGCGGCCACGCCATCGAGTGCCGCATCACCGCGGAGGACCCCTACGCCAACTTCCTGCCCGCCACCGGGCGCGTGGAGTACCTGCATGTGCCGACCGGTCCCGGAGTTCGCTGGGATGCCGGGATCGAGATGGGGAGCGAGGTCGGTCTGTTCTACGATTCGTTGCTCGGGAAGCTGATCGTCTGGGGTGAGAACCGGGAGCGCGCCGTCCGGCGCATGCGCCGCGCACTAGATGAGATGGTCATCGTCGGCCTTCCCACTTCGCAGCCGTTTCATCGGCGGGTCATGGACGAGCCGGGGTTCGTGGGCGGCGAATACGACATCGAATACCTGGACCGCGTGGGTGGCGAGCTCCTGGTACGGGAGATTCCGGAGACCGACCTGTGGCAGATAGCGGTGGCCGCCGCCCTCGCCGAGGATGAGGCTCGCTCTGCCCGCGTGCCGACCTCGGAAGCGGCCGCTGGCGGGGCCGCTCCGAGCGCCTGGGTGAGGTGCGCCCGGGAGGAGGGTCTGAGGCGCCCATGACCGCGGTGACGATCGAGCGCATCGCCGCCGGCGGTGACGGCGTCGGCCGGCTGGAGGACGGGATGACCGTCTTCGTGCCGCGCACGGCTCCAGGCGATCAGGTGGAGCTCGAGGCGGTGGAGCGGCGCCGGCGCTATGCCCGGGCCCGGGTGCGCCACCGGTCCGCGGCGGGCCCCGACCGCGTGGAGCCATCCTGTGAGCATTACGTGGGCGATGCGTGCGGTGGCTGCCAGCTCCAGCATCTGGACTCCACCGCCCAGCTGGAGGCCAAGCGCCGCATCGTGGGGGATGCGCTGCGCAGGATCGGGGGCCTGGACGTGCCCGATCCCGAGATCGTCGTGAGCCCGTCGCCCTGGCGCTACCGCAGCCGGATCACCCTTGCGGCCGCGCGCGGCCGGATCGGGCTGCATCGGTTCGACGATCCCGGGGTCGTGTTCGAGCTCGAGGACTGCCCGATCACACGGCGGCGCGTGATGCAGCTGTGGCAGCGGCTGCGCGAGCATCGCTCCCTGCTGCCGCGCTCACTCACGGGCCTGATGCTGCGCGAAGACCGGGACGGCGGCCTGCACGCCGTCGTGGAAGCGAGCGACCAGAGGGTCTGGGACGCGGCGCCGCTGGCCCGGGCCCTGGGTGATCCCGAGGTGCATGTCTGGTGGCGGCCGCGGGGAGGGGCCGCCCGCGTGGTGGCGGGGCCGCAGCGGGGCTTTCCGGCGGTGGCCTTCGAGCAGGTGTACCCTGGGTTCGGGCAGCTCATCCGCGCGGAAGCCGTAGCTGCGCTGGGCGACCTGTCCGACAAGGTCGTGTGGGACCTGTACGCAGGCGTCGGGGACACAGCCGAGCTCCTGGCCGCGGCAGGGGGGCGCGTCTGGAGCGTGGATGCGGATCGCCAGGCCGTGGAATGGGCCCGCGCCCGCGAGGGAAGGAGCGGAGCCGGCGCGCTGATCCAGCGCATCACGGGGCGGGTAGAGGAGGAGCTTCACCGGCTCCCGACGCCGCACGCAGTGGTGGCCAATCCTCCGCGCGGTGGGCTTGCGAGAACCGTTTCGGAGGCGCTGGAGGTGTGGGCGAAGACCCAGCCCGGCGCCGTCGTGTGCTACGTCTCGTGCGATCCGGCCACTCTCGCGCGGGACATTGCGCGGATGCCGGCTCTCTCGATGCGGTCTGTCACCGCCTACGACCTGTTCCCGCAGACGAGTCACGTCGAGGCGCTCGCAGTACTGGAGGCCACCGCGTGAAATACACGGTGACGGTGGGTGAGCAGGCCGTCGAGGTCGAAGTGAGCGGCGACACCGTGCGGCTCAACGGAGAGCTGGTGCACGCCACACTCAGCGGCATTCCACAGACCCCGCTCAGGAGCCTCGTGCTGAACGGCCACGCCCGCACCTTCGCCATGCTGCGCTCGGACGGCGGCTGGAGCGTGCAGGCGGGGGGCCGCGCCTGGCCGGTGGGAGTCGTGGACGAGCGCACCCAGCAGCTGCGGGAGCTCACCGGTCAGCGCACCGGCCATGCAGCGGGAGGGCTCATCCGTGCCCCGATGCCGGGCCTCGTGGTCCGGGTCGAGGTGGAGCCGGGACAGCGGCTCGACGCGGGGGCCGGAGTCGTGGTGCTGGAGGCCATGAAGATGGAGAACGAGATAGCGACCCCCGGGCCCGGAATCGTTCAGGCAGTCCACGTGAAGGAGGGGCAGGCGGTGGAGAAGGGCGCTCCCTTGGTGGACGTGGCCGAGCAGGCTGAGGGTTGACCTCTGGAATGGGCGTCGCTAAAATTCGTGTCTGTCCTAATTTGGGAATTCATACGGGGTTACGAGGTTGCCCGCAGTGATGAAGACGTATTCGCCGAAGCTCGCTGATCTCGAGCACCGCTGGTACGTGGTGGACGCCGAAGGCGCCGTGTTGGGCCGTCTGGCCAGCCAGGTGGCGCAGCTCATTCGCGGCAAGCACAAACCGACGTTCAGTCCTCATGCCGACGGCGGCGATTTCGTCGTGGTGGTCAACGCGGAGAAGGTGCGGCTGACCGGCCGGAAGCTGGAACAGAAGAGCTACTTCCGCCACACCGGCTACATGGGGAACGAGAAGTTCATTCCCGTGGCCAGGGAGCTCAAGATGCACCCCGAGCGGGTGATCGAGCGGGCGGTGTTCGGTATGCTGCCGAAGACCACTCTGGGCAAGCAGGTGCTGCGCAAGAAGCTGAAGGTCTACGCCGGACCGGAGCACCCGCACCAGGCACAGAGCCCCACACCGATTGACGTGAGGTAGAAAGACCGAGATGACGACCGCAGCACAGCCCGAACTCCGGTGGCACGCCGTTGGCCGTCGCAAGACGTCAGTGGCGCGGGTGTACCTGACCCCTGGGTCGGGCAAGTGGGACGTCGACGGGCGCACGCTGGGTGATTACTTCCCGCGGCGCTCGCTGGTGCAGCACATCCAGCAGCCCTTCACCGTGACCGACACGCTGGGCGCCTTCGACGTGAAGGCCCGACTGGGCGGCGGCGGCAGTACGGGGCAGGCTGGTGCGCTCCGTCTGGCGATCGCGCGGGCATTGGTGTTGGCCGACGACACGCATCGGCGCAAGCTGCGCGAGCACGGTCTCTTGACGCGCGACCCGCGTGCGGTCGAGCGCCAGAAGCCGGGTCAGCCTGGCGCCCGCAAGCGGTTCCAGTTCTCGAAACGCTAGGATATCAACGACTCACACCGCTGGATCCCGCGGTGGGTGTTCGCCCGAGGGCGAATCGGCGCGGGACGTGAAGGCGGTGGACGCACAACCCAGGGAATAACGGAAATGACACAACCGCAGTTGCAGGACCTCCTCGAGGCGGGGGTACACTTCGGCCACCAGACGCGGCGCTGGAACCCGAAGATGCGCCGCTTCATCTTCGCCGAACGCTCCGGCATCTACCTGATCGATCTGCAGAAGACCCTGCGCCAGCTCCAGACGGCACAGGATCTGCTGCGTGAAGTGGTGTTGAAGGGCGAGAACATCCTGTTCGTGTGCACCAAGCGGCAGCTCAACCAGATCATGAAGAGTGAAGCCGAGCGGTGCGGCGCCTTCTGGGTCACCGAGCGGTGGCTGGGGGGCACGCTCACGAACTTCCAGACGATCAAGCGCCAGATCCGGCGGCTGAAGGAGCTCGAGCAGGGGCAGGAGGAGGGCACGTTCGAGTTCTTCACCAAGAAGGAACAGTTGCACTTCGAGCGGGAGCGGCAGAAGCTGAACCGCAACCTCGAGGGCATCAAACACATGGCTCGGCTGCCGGGCGCGATGTTCGTGGTGGACGCGAAGAAGGAGCGCATCGCCATCGCGGAGGCGAACAAGCTGGGCATTCCGGTGGTCGCGATCGTCGACACGAACGCCGACCCGGACATCATCTCGGTCCCGATCCCGGGCAACGACGACGCGATCCGCTCGGTGTCGGTGATCACGGGCGCTCTCGTGGACGTTGTTGCGGAGGCGCGCAGCCAGGTCCCGGTGCGGGACGTCTCCGCGGATTCGGAAGCCTACTCCACGTACTCCACGGAGTCTGAGGAGGCCAGCGAGGAGGACTCGAAGCGGCGCCGCAGGACCCGGCGCAAGCGGCGGCCGAAGCCCGAGGCCATCGCGGCGCGGCTCAAGGAGGAGGCCGGGACCGCTAATGCGGAGGCGCCGGCTGCTAATGGGGAGGCCCCGATCGCCAATGCGGAGGTCCCGACCGCGGCAGCCGAGCCAGGGGTGGCCGACGCCCCCGCCGAAAGCGCGGCCAAGGACGAGGGCCAGGCATAAGACGGCAGCTTTGACTCTCGCCGAATTCGCCGCCGCCGTTCGGGCTGACCGACAGTCACGAGGCGGCGGTTTTCACATCGAGGAGCATAGGCAGGGAACATGACAGCGACGATCTCAGCAAAAGAGGTGAGTGAGCTCCGCAGCCGCACCGGCGCGGGGATGATGGATTGCAAGAAGGCGCTGCAGGACACTGAGGGTGACTTGGACAAGGCGCTGCAGCTGCTGCGTCAGAAGGGCATTGCGAAGGCCGAGAAGCGGTCCGGCAGGAGTGCCAAGGAAGGCGCGATCGGCAGCTACGTGCACTTCAATGGCCGCGTGGCCGTGCTCGTCGAGGTGAACTGCGAGACGGACTTCGTGGCGCGCACCGACGACTTCCAGAACCTCGCGCGTGACCTGGCGATGCACATCGCCTCGGCCAGGCCGCTCGCCGTGAGCCCCGAGGAGATTCCCGCGGACGTCGTGGAGCGCGAGCGCGCGATCTTCGAGGCCCAGGTTGCGGAATCCGGCAAGCCGGAACAGGTTCGGCCGAAGATCGTCGAGGGCAAGCTGAAGAAGTTCTACCAGGAGAACGTGCTGTTGCGGCAGCCCTACGTGAAGGACGACAAGAAGACCGTCGGCGATCTTGTGACGGAGGTCTCCGCCAAGGTCGGCGAGAACATCGTCGTGCGGCGCTTCGTGCGGTACGAGCTGGGAGAGGCGTGATGGCGGAGCTCGCCTACCGGCGGGCGCTGCTCAAGCTCTCTGGCGAGGCGCTGGCCGGGGAGCGTGGGTTCGGCACCGATTTCAGCGTCGTCGAGCGGCTCGCGGACGAGGTGAAGCAGGTCCACGCCCTGGGCGTGGACCTCGGCCTCGTCATCGGAGGTGGCAACATCATTCGTGGCGCCGTAGCGAGCCAGGAGGGACTGGACCGCGTCTCCGCGGATTACATGGGGATGCTGGCGACCGTCATCAACGCTCTGGCGCTGCAGGACGTGCTGGAGCGCAAAGGCGTGGAGACCCGCGTCATGACGGCCATTCGCATGGAGGAACTGGCCGAGCCGTACATCCGACGTCGCGCCCAGCGCCACCTCGAGAAGGGCCGTGTGGTGCTGTTCGCCGGCGGGACCGGCAACCCGTATTTCTCCACCGATACGGCGGCAGTGCTGCGTGCGCTGGAGATCGAGGCGGATGTATTGATAAAGGCCACGAGCGTTGATGGTGTATACTCGGCCGACCCGAAGAAGGACCCGTCGGCGGAGTTCATCCCGGAGCTCACGTATCAGGAGGCGCTGGTCAAGGGTCTGCGGGTCATGGACGCCAACGCGTTCGGCCTGTGCCAGGAGAACGGCCTCCCGATCGTCGTCATGAACGTCAACAAGAGCGGCGCCGCCGTCCGTGTACTGCAGGGCGAGCGCGTCGGGACAATCGTGCGATGACCACCTTGCCAGATACCCTGCCCGAGATCAAGAGGTACACCAAGCAGCTGATGCAGAAGGCGGTGGACAACACCAAGCGGGAGTTGGCCACGATCCGCAGCGGAAAGGCCACCACCAGTCTGCTCGACACCGTGCGCGTTGACGCGTACGGCCAGCAGCTGCCGCTCAACCAGGTGGCCACCGTGTCTGCACCGGAGCCCCGACTGCTGACGGTCCAGCCGTGGGACAAGGGGCTGATGGGAGCCGTGGAGAAGGCGATCCTCACCGCCGACCTGGGCCTCAATCCCGCCAACGACGGCACGATCATCAGAATTCCGCTGCCGCCTCTCACCGAGGAGCGTCGCAGGGAGCTGGTGAAGGTAGTGCACAAGCTTGCTGAGGAAGGACGCATCGCCGTGCGGCACGCACGCGAGGAAGCGCGCAGCGCGATCAAGAAGGTGGAGCACGTCTCGGACGACGACAAGCGCCGCTCCGAGGGCGAGATCCAGAAGCTCCACGACGACGCCATCGCGCACGTCGACGCCCTGGTCGAGGCCAAGGAAGAGGAGATCATGGAGGTCTGAGGAGACCTCCTCCTCCGCATGTCCCCCAACATGGTACGCCGAGTCACGGTGGCGGCTCTGGGAATTCCGGCCGCGCTGGGGATCGTGTACCTGGGTGGTTGGGCGCTGGCGGCCCTGCTCGCCCTGCTCGCGTTGGGCGGCGCCGCCGAGTTCTACGCCCTTGCGAATCGGGGCGGCGTCCGGCCCGTGGCCCTCGCCGGCTACGTGGGCGCGCTGGCCATCCCCCTGGTGGCCTTCGCCACGTCCCCGGGCGGGCTCCAGCTGGGAATGCGGTGGGTCGCGCTGGGAGCGGCGCTGTGGCTCATCGTCACCGTGGCGGCAGTCATGGCCTCGCGCGCTCCGACGGAGCGGCCGCTGGAGGTGGCTGCGATCACAGTCTTTGCGGCGCTCTATGCCGCGGTCCTGCCGTCGTTCATTCTGATGATCCGCCACTCCGACCGGCTGCCCTCTGCGTGGGCCGCCACGTGGCTCGTTTTCCTGCCGCTCGCGGTCACGTGGGTAAGCGACTCGCTGGCGATGGCTGGAGGCTCGGCATTCCGTGGGCCCAGGTTGGCGCCCGTGCTGAGCCCCAACAAGACCTGGTCGGGGGCGGTGACGGGAGCCCTCGGGGCCTTCGTGCTGGCGCCCGCATACGGTGCGCTGGTGTTGGTGCCGGTCGGCGTCAGCATTCACCCCTGGCGGCTCGCACTGTTCGGCTTGGCGATATCCGTGGTCGGACAGCTGGGCGACCTCGCGGAGTCGCTGTTCAAGCGCCAGGTCGGGGTCAAGGACTCCGGCAAGCTCATCCCGGGACACGGTGGGGTGCTCGACCGTTTCGACTCGCTTTACTGGGTCATCCCCACGGCGGCGCTGCTGCTCACGGTCTTCGGCACGATATGAGTCGGGGAGTAGCAATACTGGGCTCGACCGGCTCCATCGGGCGCAGCACACTGCAGGTCCTCCAGCGACACCCCGGAGCTTTCCACGTGGTCGCGCTCACCGCGTACGGCTCGGGCGACCTGCTGTGCGAGCAGGCGGCGGCGGTCGGCGCCCGCTATGCGGGGCTGGTGGACGGCTCCAAGGCCGACTGCGAGCGCGGCGGCATCCGGCTGGCGGCTGGGCCCGAGTGCCTCATCGAGGCGGCCACGCATCCCGACGCAGCCATCGTGCTCAACGCCGTCGTGGGCGCAGCCGGCCTGCAAGCCACGCTAGCCGCGCTCAGGGCGGGGAAGCGGGTGGCACTCGCCAACAAGGAGACCCTCGTGATGGCGGGCGAGCTGGTTCTGGCCGCGGCCGAGGACGGGGGCGGCGAGATCGTGCCGGTGGATTCGGAGCACAGTGCCGTGCTGCAGTGCCTCAGCGGCGCGCGCCGCGGTGACCTGAGGCGGCTCATCCTGACTGCCTCGGGCGGGCCGTTCCGCGAGTGGACGGCCGAGCAGCTGCGCGACGCCACGGTGGACGAGGCGCTGCGTCACCCGACGTGGGATATGGGGCCCAAGATCACCGTGGACAGCGCCACGCTCGCCAACAAGGCACTCGAGGTGATCGAGGCGCACCACCTGTTCGGATTGGGGTATGACGCCATCGAGGTGGTCGTTCACCCGCAGTCCATCGTGCACGCTTTCGCGGAGTTCGTGGACGGGTCCGTGCTGGCGCAGGTCGGGTTCCCAACCATGGAGCTTCCGATACTCTACGCGCTGACCCATCCCGAGCGCATGCCGGACCCCGGTGCCCGGTGGTTCGATCCCGTGGCGGCCGGACCGCTCACCTTCGAGACCCTGCGGCGGGGCGACTTTCCGGCCTTCCGCCTGGGGGTGGAGGCCGGCGCCGCCGGGGGGACCGCGCCTACCGTGTACAATGCGAGCAACGAGGTGGCCGTGGATGCATTCCTCGAGGGCCGGATCAGCTTTGGGATGATCGGTGAGATGATCGAGACCGTGTTGCAGAGCCATGACGTGCAGCCGGCCGGCGACCTGGAAACGGTGCTGGCCGCGGACAGTTGGGCCCGGGAGCAGGGGGAGGCGCTGTGCTACTCACGCTAGCCTCGTTCGCATTCGTTCTCGGCGTACTGATCTTCGTGCACGAGCTGGGGCACTTCATCGCGGCCAAGGCCGTGGGCATCGGCGTGCCCCGCTTCTCCATCGGTTTCGGCCCTGCGACGCCGCTCCGGTTCCGGCGGGGCGAGACGGAGTACGTGATCGCGTGGATCCCGCTCGGCGGCTACGTGAAGATGGCGAGCCGCGAAGAGCAGGATGCGATGGCCGCGGTCGAGGGCGGGGAAACGCCCGAGGAGTATCCGGAGGACCAGCTGTTCGAGAACAAGTCGCTCCCCGCCCGGATCCTGGTCATCAGCGCCGGCGTGGCGATGAACGTTCTGTTCGCGTGGCTCATCTACAGCGCTGTGGCGGTGCTCGGACGGCCTGAGGATCCCACGACGACGATCGGACGGGTCGTAGCCGACGAGCTCCCCGACGCGGCCGCGCCGCTCGCCGCGGTGCCGGGCGGCACGCAGATCCTCCGCATCAACGGGGACACCGTAGCGTCGTGGCAACAGATATTCCTCGCCATAGCCGATCCGACGACGGAGCGGCTGCGCTTCGACTTCGCAGGCGGCGTCGATCCGGTGATCCTCCCGATCCGCGGCACGGACATGGAGGACCGCATCGCCGTATTCACCAGCATGGTGCGCGGCTGGGAGCCGGTGGTGGGTCGGGTTTCGCCCGGCACTCCGGCCGAAGCGGCCGGCATCGAAGTCGGAGACAGGCTCATCCAGATCGACAGTGACACGGTCGAGTGGTGGGCCGACGTTTCGGCTCTGGTCGGCCCGCGTCCCGGCGACAGCCTGTTGGTGCTGGTGCAGCGGGGGGACGCGGTGGTCTCACTTCCGATCGTGCCGGAGAGCCACTCGGTTCGGGGAGCCGATGGGGATGTGGTGGAGGTTGGGCAGCTCGGAATCTGGATCGCCGACCTCGAGCCAGTCACGGTGCGCTACGGGCTCTTCAGAGCGGTGGTGCAGGGTGCCAGGATGACCTGGCACGACACCGAGCTCGTACTGTTCACGCTGAAGGGGATCGTCACGGGCCAGATCTCGAGTCGTGAGATCGGCGGGCCGGTGCTGATCGGTCAGATGTCGGGGGAGTTCGCGCGGCGCGGCTTCGTTGCGCTGCTCATGTTCATGGCGCTGCTGTCGGTCAACCTGGCCATCATCAACCTACTGCCGATCCCGGTGCTGGACGGCGGGCACCTGGTATTCCTCGCCATCGAGGGTGTCCGCGGCAAGCCGCTGTCGCTCAACGCCCGGCTGCGACTCACGCAGCTCGGCATGGTGCTGATCATGTTGCTGGTGGTGTTGGTGTTCACCAACGACATACTGAGAATATTCGGCGGCTGACGCTCAGCGGCCGGCAGGCTTTCAGACGGGCAGGAGGTGTGATTGCGCACTTCCTGCCCGTCGCGGCTTCAGCCCGGCTATCTCCCCAAGACGACCACGAGAACCGCTACAACCACGACCACGAGAATGCCCAGCAGCGCCAGTGCCCAGCGCGGCAATCCCCGCTCGCCTCTGACTGCGGCAAGGAACTCCGACGTCCTCGTCGGGGCCATCCCGAAGGTGGCAGTGGCCCGCTCCCGATCGGCTAGCTGCTGCAGCTCCGTTCGCAGCGCCTGGGACGACGCGTAGCGGTCGTCGGGGTGCTTTGCCAGGCACTTGAGGATCACACGCTCCAGGCGGGGGGTGAGGTCGGGCCGTCTCTTGCGTGGGGGATCAGGGTGCTCCTCCACGTGCATCCGGGCCAGCTCGAACCAGTCGGAGGAGCGAAACGGCGCCTCGCCGGTGGCCGCCCGGTACAGGGTCACCCCCAGGGCGTAGAGGTCGCTGCGGCCGTCGAGGGTCCGGCCCTGGGCCTGTTCCGGGGAGATGTAGTGCGGTGTGCCGATCGTCATGTTGACGCCCGTAGCCGAGACGTATCCGGAGACGGCTCGTGCGATGCCGAAATCGGCGATCACGGCCGTTCCCTCCTGGTCGAACAGCACGTTGTGCGGCTTGATGTCCCGGTGCACGAACCCGGCGTCGTGGGCGAAGGCCAGTCCGGCTGCGACGTCGGAGGCGATCCGGATCAGGTCCCCCTCCGGCAGGGTGCCCTCCCGCTCCAGCCGGGCGACCAGGGAATCGGGGTAGAGGTCCATGGCGAAGAAGGTGAATCCGTCGGCCTGCCCCACCTCCCGGATCCGGATGACGTTGGGATGGTCGAGCTTGGAGGCCACCTTGAACTCGTTGCGGAAACGCTGCTCGAACTGGTCGTCGCCGGCGTAGCGGGGCTTCAGAACCTTCAGGGCGACCGGGTTCCCGTCCTCCGAGTCCCGGCTGGCGAAGACCCAGGCGAACCCCCCCTGGCCGATGAGGTCGCCCAGGGTGTAGCGGCCGATGCGGCGGCCGGCCAGGTCTTTCGGATCAGCTGTCACGGGTGGACTTTACAGCCTTCTGAGGGCCGACTAAATTAGTATGCTATTGTAAATTACGGGCATGACGAGAACTGTCTGGCCCGCGCTTTGGAGGATACACTTTTCATGAGCATTGACAAGCAAGCCGTAGTCGAGAAGCACGCCACGCACCCAAAGGACACGGGGTCGACCCGCGTCCAGATCGCGATCCTCACCGAGCGCATCAACACGCTCACAGAGCACTTCCGCACCCACAACAAGGATCACCACGGGCGGCAGGGTCTGATGATGATGGTGAGCAAGCGGCGTCGCCTGCTGGACTACCTCAAGCGCACGGACCTGGAAGGGTACCGTCGGCTCATCGAAGAGCTCGGCCTCCGCCACTAGACGACGGCGCGGGCATGGGGCGTCCGGGACGAGCACCTCGGGCGCCTCGCCGCATTGGCTGGTGCTCAGCAAGGGACAATAAAGTGCAGCATGTGGAACAACTGGTCGGCGGTCGGAAGTTCCGACTCGAGACCGGGCGACTAGCGAAGCAGGCGGCGGCGAGTGCCGTCGTGCAGTATGGAGAGACGATGGTGCTGGCGGCGATAACCGTCTCCGATTCCGAGTCCTCCCTTCCTTTCTTCCCCCTCACCGTCGAGTACCGCGAGAAGAGCTACGCAGCCGGCAAGATTCCGGGCGGCTTCTTCAAGCGTGAAGGTCGGCCGGGAGAAGAGGAGATCCTGGCGGCGCGGCTCATCGACCGCTCACTGCGGCCGCTCTTTCCGAAGGGGTTCAAGAACGAAATCCAGGTCTTCGTGTACGTCCTCTCGGCGGACCAGGAGAACGACGCGGACATCCTGGGCATCACGGCGGCGTCGCTGGCGCTCTCGATCTCCAAGGTGCCGTGGGACGGCCCCATCGCAGGCGTCCGGGTGGGACGCGTGGATGGCGAATGGGTGCTCAACCCGACGTTCGAGCAGCTCGAGCTGAGCGACCTCGACCTCGTTGCCTCGGGGCACTCCGACTCCATCGTGATGGTGGAGGGCGGGGCGCTCGAGATCGGCGAGGATACGATCGCGGACGCCGTCGTATTCGCGCAGCAGGGGATCGCCGACATCGTGGCCATGCAGGGTGAGATCGTGGCCGCGGTCGGGGCTCCCAAGATGGAGTGGACCAAGTGGGAGCCGCTCCCTGAAGTCGTGGAGCGCGTTAAGGAGGTGGCGAAGGGACGGGTCGAGGAGGCGCTCAATCTCGAGGAGAAGACCGAGCGGATTCAGGCCCTGGCCTCGGTGCGCGCCGACGTCGTCGACGAGCTGGCAGAGGAGTTCCCCGACAACGGGCCCGACATCAAGCGCGCGGTGAATGACGTCGAGTCGGCCACGATGCGCGAGCAGGTGCTGCAGCGCGGCGAGCGGGTGGACGGCCGCGACTTGAGCACGGTGCGTCCCATCACCTGTGAAGTGGGGCTGCTGCCCCGCGCCCACGGGTCGACCTTGTTCACGCGGGGCCAGACGCAGGCGCTGGTGAGCACCACGCTGGGAACGGTCCGGGACGAACAGCGCATCGACAACATCGACGTCGCGCAAGAGACGACCAAGAGCTTCATGCTGCACTACAACTTCCCGCCGTTCTCTGTGGGTGAGGTGCGGCCGGTGCGCGGCGTGTCACGCCGCGAGATCGGGCATGGGCACCTGGCCGAGCGGGCGTTGCAGGCACTGCTTCCGCCCTACGACGAGTTCCCCTACACGATCCGCCTGGTGTCGGACATCCTGGAGTCGAACGGCTCCTCTTCGATGGCAACGGTGTGCGGCGGTTCCCTGGCGATGATGGATGCGGGCGTGCCGCTAAAGGCGCCCTGCGCCGGCGTGGCGATGGGGCTCATCAAAGAGGGCGAGCAGGTCGCGGTGCTCACCGACATCCTGGGCACCGAGGACCACCTCGGCGACATGGACTTCAAGATCGCCGGGACGCGGGATGGTGTCACCGCGATCCAGATGGACATCAAGATCAGTGGTCTCTCAACTGAGATCCTGAAGGATGCCCTGGGCAAGGCGCGTGAGGCCAGGGTGCACATCCTCGATGTCATGGCGCAGACCCTCGACAGCGAGCGCAGCGAGCTGTCCAAGTACGCGCCGCGAATAATCACGATCCAGATCGACCCCGAGAAGATCGGCGACATCATCGGGCCGAAGGGGAAGATCATCCGCGGCATCCAGGACGAGACCGGTGCCGAAGTGAACGTCGATGATTCGGGACTCGTCACGGTCTCGGCAGTTGACGGCGCCGCGGGCGAGCGCGCGCGTCAGATCATCGAAGGGATAGTCAAGGACCCGGAGGTTGGTCAGATCTACGAAGGGACCGTCAAGTCGACCACAGCCTTCGGCGCGTTCGTGGAGATCCTGCCCGGCAAGGAAGGGCTGCTGCACATCTCGGAACTGCAGCACAAGCGCACCGAGAAGACGGAAGACGTGGTGAAGAAGGGCGAAACGGTGCGCGTCAAGCTCCTCGAGATCGACGACCGGGGCAAGATGCGCCTTTCGCGAAAGGCGCTGATGGAGAAGACCGAGACCGCCAAAACCTGACGTTGCGATGCAGACGGTCAAGCTCGATGAGCGGTTGTATCGCACCAGTGGCGACAACGGCGTAACGGTCGTTTCGGAAGTCCTACCCGGCGTGCGGTCCGTGGCCGTCGGGATCTGGGTGCGCACGGCCTCGGTTCACGAGGAGCGCGCCCAGATGGGACTCTCCCACCTGCTGGAGCACATGGTGTTCAAGGGCACCGAGCGGCGCAGCGCGCGCGACATAGCGCTGGAGCTGGAGGTCCGCGGTGGTGCCCTGGATGCGTTCACCTCCCGCGAGTACACCTCATACCAGGCGCGCGTGCTCGACGAGGACCTGCCTCGGGCCCTCGACGTCTTGACCGATCTGGTGCGCAACCCGGTGCTGCGCTCCGCCGATCTCGAGCTCGAGCGAAAGGTGGTGCTGGAGGAGATCAGCACGGTCGAGGACACGCCCGACGACCTCGTGTTCGAGTTGCACTCGCAGACGCTGTGGCCCGATCACCCGTACGGATACTCCATCCTCGGGACCCGGGATACGGTGACCAGCCTGAGTGCGGAGGATCTCAAGGGCCTGCACGGGCGGGCCTACCACCCGCGCCAGGTAGTGATCACGGCCGCCGGGAATCTGAACCACGACCTCCTGCTCAAGCTCGCGGCCAAGTGCGGCTGGTTCAACTACCAGTCGGGACCGGAGCCGCTCCTGGTGGAGCCGGCGCCGCCAGCCGCGTGCGCCACGCGCCACGTGCAGCGCGACACCGTGCAGACCCACGTGGTGCTGGGTACCGACACGTTCCCGCACCGGGACGAGCGGCGCGAACCGCTTTTGCTGCTCAACACGGTGCTGGGCGGAGGCATGTCTTCGCGCCTGTTCCAGCGGGTGCGCGAGGAGCTGGGGCTGGCCTACGCGGTGATGACGTACCAGTCCTTCTATCAGCAGACCGGGGTAACGGGCGTCTACGTTGGGACGCATCCTTCCACCGCCGAGCAGGCGGTGGACGTCATTCTGGCGGAGTTGAAGAAACTGGCGGCCGAGGGGCTGTCGGGGCGCGCGTTGGCGGAGGTGAAACAGCAGCTCAAGGGGCAGGTTACCCTCTCGCTGGAGAGCCCCGCCGCGCGCATGTACAGGCTGGCCACGGTCGAGCTGTATGGTGAGCCGTATCGCACGATCGACCAGGTGCTGGCCCAAATCGATGCCATCCGCGCCGAGGACGTGGGAGAGGTGGCTGAGGAGTTCTTCGCCCCGGCGCGGCAAACCGTTGTCTGGCTAGGGCCGAACTAGCCCGGCCAATGGACCGAAGAGGCTTGCGATGATCATAGGTGTGCCGAAGGAGATCAAGATCGCTGAGAACCGGATCGCGTTGGTGCCTGCGGGGGCCGAGGCGCTGGTCGCACAGGGTCACACCGTGTTGATCGAGGGTGGAGCGGGTGTGGGGAGTGGGTTCGCAGACGACCTCTACCAGTCGGTCGGAGGGACCATCGTTCCAGACGTCAACGAGGTGTGGGCCAAGGCGGACATGATCGTGAAGGTGAAAGAGCCGATCGAGCCGGAGTGGCCGCGCATGCGCTCGGGGCAGGTGGTGTTCACATACTACCACTTCGCTGCCAGCGAGGAGCTGACGCGCGCCGTAATGGACACCGGAGCGATCGCGATCGCTTACGAGACCGTTCAGCTGGAGTCGGGCGAGCTGCCGCTGTTGACCCCGATGAGCGAGGTCGCGGGTCGCATGGCGGTCCAGGAGGGCGCCAAGTACCTGGAGCGCTACTACGGCGGCCGCGGCATGCTGCTGGGCGGAGTACCCGGCGTGCTGCCGGCCGAAGTGGTGATCCTGGGCGGCGGGGTGGTCGGCACCAACGCGGCCAAGATGGCCGCCGGGTTGGGCGCCCACGTGACGATCCTGGATCTCTCGCTGGAGCGGCTGCGCTACCTGTCCGACGTGATGCCGGCCAACGTGGACCTCGTGTACTCGAATCGGCACAACATCATGGAGGCCGTCGAGAGAGCCGACCTGCTGGTGGGCGCGGTTCTGCTGCCGGGCGCCAAGGCGCCGCATCTGGTGACGCGCGCGGATCTCAAGATCATGAAGGCTGGGGCGGTGATCGTGGACGTGGCGGTCGATCAGGGTGGCTGCGTGGAGACCATCAAACCCACGACCCACGAGGAGCCGACGTATATCGTGGACGGCGTGGTGCACTACGCGGTTGCCAACATGCCGGGCGGAGTGCCGCGTACTTCCACGCTCGCGCTGACCAACGCGACGTTCCCGTACACCCTGACGCTCGCGGCGGATGGCTGGAAGAAGGCCTGCAAGGACGACCGCTCCCTGTTCCTCGGGCTCAACGTAATCGATGGCAAAGTGGTCTATCCGGGAGTGGCGGAGGCGTTCGGCATGAAGTTGCACGATGCGGCCAAGCTGATGTGACCCACGGCCGGCCCAACGGGGGCTGGGCTAAGCGGTAAGTCCCCAACTTGTCATAACTTAGGGCGACCATTATGTTAGTTCGCCCTGAATCAATGGGGGGTGCGCGGCCCCGCACCCCCTTTCCTAATCACTCAACGCGAGACCGATGCGCTGGGGTAAGCTACGTTTAGGTAACTTCTTGCCTGCCAACGAGATCGCCGTCGATCTCGGGACTTCGAACACCCTCATCTACGTGCGTGGCGAGGGCATCGTGCTGAACGAGCCCTCGGTCGTCGCGATCGAGAAGGCGACCGGCAAGGTGAAGGGGATTGGTCTCGAGGCGAAGCGGATGCTCGGCCGCACTCCGGAGGGCATCGTCGCCGTCCGGCCCCTGAAGGACGGCGTGATTGCCGACTTCGACGTGACCGAGAAGATGCTGCGCTACTTCCTCTCGACCATCATCCAGAAGCACTTCTTCCGCGTGAAGCCGCTGGTGATAGTGTGCGTGCCGAGCGGGATCACCGAGGTGGAGCGGCGCGCGGTGCGGGACAGCGCGCACTCGGCGGGCGCGAAGGAGGTGTACATGGTGGCCGAACCGATGGCGGCGGCGATCGGCGTGGGACTGCCGGTCGAAACGCCGACCGGCAACATGGCCATCGACATCGGCGGCGGCACCACCGAGATCGCCGTGATCGCGCTTTCCGGGATCGTGAGCGACACTTCGATCCGCACCGGCGGCGACGAGATGGACCAGGCCATCGTGCAGTTCATGCGCAAGAACTACAACCTGCTCATCGGCGAGCCCACGGCCGAGGCCATCAAGATCCAGATCGGCAGCGCCGTGCCGATGACGGACGAGAGGGAGATGGAGGCCAAGGGCCGCGACCTCGTGTCGGGGATACCCAAGGTGGTCAGGATCCACTCCAGTGAGATCCGCGAGGCGATGCAGGAGCCGATTCAGCAGATCATCGACGCTGTGCGCCGGGCCCTGGAGATCACGCCGCCCGAGCTGGCCAGCGACATCGTGGACCGCGGCATAGTGATGGCGGGGGGCGGCTCCCTGATTCGGGGACTCGACGTCGCTCTCTCCCAGGAAACTGGACTCCCCGTTCGCGTGGACGAGGATCCCCTGACGTGCGTGGTGCGGGGCACCGGCCGGATCCTGGAGGATCCGGAGAAGTACCGGTCCGTGCTCGCCACGTAATCGGCCGTGAGCTTCACGCCGGACCGCTTCTCCACACGTCGCGACACCCTCGCTCTCATCCTCTGCCTGTTGCTCTCCGTGACGGCGCGCGTTGCGCCGCCGGCGGTGCAGGATTCCGTGTCCCGGGCCATCTCCGCCACGGTGCTGGCGCCGTTTCTCTGGGTTCAGGAAGAGGTTGAGCTGATACGAGCGTCGCGCGGGCGCTACGCCCTCGTGGTCGAATCGCGTGACGCAGCGCTGGTCACCGCGTTCATGGCGCAGGCGCTCCAGGAGGAAAACGAGCGCCTGCGGGAGTTGTTGGCGCTGTCGGCCCGGCTCCCGATGGAGCACGTGTCGGCGGAGGTCCTGCACCAGGCAGCGCCCACCAGCGGGCTCATGATGGTGCTCGCTGCGGGGCGGCAGGACGGTGTCGTGCCGCGCGCGCCGGTGATCGCGCCCGGAGGCCTGATGGGAGTCGTGCGCAGCGTGAACGCGCGATCTTCGGTCGCCCTGATTTGGACCCACCCCGACTTCCGCGTGAGCGCCATGACGCTCGACGGCTCAGTCTTCGGCATCGTGGCGCCGCGCGGAGCGGACGGCCCCAACACGGCGCTGCTGGAGCTCAGGGGCGTGCCGTACCAGGATCGGCTGCAGCCCGGCACGAAGATCTACACATCCGGACTCGGAGGGCCGAGCGGCGTCTATCCGCGTGGCATTCTCATAGGCGAGATCCTGGCCGTGGCTGAGGAGCTGGAGGGGTGGTCGCGCACGTATGTGGTGCGTCCGGCAGTGCATCCCGCCGCCGTCTCGCACGTTGTCGTGCTCACGGGACCCGCCGTGGATCTCAGGGCCGCGTTCAGCAGGCAGGAACCGTGAGCTCGCGCGGGGACGGGCTACGCCTCGTGGCGGTCCTCCTGCTCCTGGCGGTCCTGCAGTTCGCGCTGCGCCCGTTCCTCGGTGACTTCCGCAGCGCCCCCGACCTCCTGCTGCTCGCGCTGCTCGTGTTCGCCATCCGCGCGCGCCCCGGCGAAGCTGCCGTCGCCGGATTCATGATCGGGTTGATGGTCGACTCGCTTACGCCCGTCGCGTTCGGAGCCGGGGCGTTGGCGTATACGTGCGTTGGGTACCTCGCGGCATGGGGCAAGGCCGTCTTCTTCGCCGAGAACCTGCTCGTCAACGCAGGGTTCTTCTTCGTCGGCAGCTGGCTGCGCGACCTGCTGGTCATCGTGGCGGGACGCCACATGGACCAGGCGAGTGTGCTGTGGCAGCTGTTTTTCTGGTCGCCCATCAAGGCGCTCACCACGGCTCTGGCAGGCGTGGTGGTCCTGGTCGTCTTCCGGCGCTGGCTGCGGATTAGGATTGCTCAGTGAGCTGGCTTCACCCCTACGATCTCGCTCGGCGCGCGAGCTCCGTACGCAATGTGACGCTCCTGTTGTTCGGCGTCCTGGCACTGGCGTTCTTCCGGGTCCAGGTGGTGGACGGGGGGCGCTACGAGGTCCAGTCGCAGGAGAACCGGCTGCGCCCGGTGGCGCTCCCGGCTCCGCGTGGCTTGGTGACCGACCGCAACGGCGTAGTGCTGGCGGAGAACGTGCCGGGGTACTCGGTGGCGCTCATAGCGCCGTCGGCCGAAGTGTTCCGCAGCACGCTGGAGAGGCTCGCCCCTCTGGTGCCGCTCGCCCCCGAACGGATTGACGAATTGGAGCGGCGCTACCTGCGCGCGCCGACGGAGCTGGTGGTGATCCTGCGCGACGCCTCGTTCGAGGTGGTGTCCGCGCTGGAGGAGCAGCGTCCGTGGAACCCCGGCCTGTTGATCCAGAGCGATCCAAAGCGGCGCTACCCCTTCGGTGACATGATCGCCCACGTCGTGGGCTACGTCGGAGAGGTGACCGAGAGCGAGCTGCAGGAGAGAGTCTACCCCGGGGCCCGCCTCGGGACCGTGGTCGGTCGGGAGGGCCTGGAGCTGCGTTACGACGCCCTGTTGCGCGGCAAAGACGGGCAGAAGTTCGTGGAGGTGGATGCACGGGGCCGGACCGTACGTGAGGCCCAGGAAGTCACGACGCTCGAGCCGGAACCGGGAGTCACCATTCGCACGTCGATCGATCTGGAGCTGCAGCGCTACATCCGGGAGAGCTTCCCCGCAGGGCGGCGCGGATCCGTCGTCGCGATGGATCCGCGAAGCGGGGACGTGATCGCGCTCTACTCCGCGCCGAGCTACGACCCCAACCCATTCATCGGCGGCTACGACCCCGAGCAGTGGCGCGCGCTCGCCGAGTCCGAGGACTTCCCGCTCTTCAACCGCGCCACCCAGGCGCGATACGCGCCCGCGTCGCCATGGAAGCTCGTGATCGCGGCCATGGCGCTGGGACGGGGAATCGTGGATATGGAGTCCCACATGACCATGCCGTGCACCGGCGGCATGCGCTACTACACCCGCTACTTCCGCTGCTGGCGTACAGAGGGGCACGGTGAACTGACGCTGTTCGAGGCGATCCAGCAATCGTGCGACGTCTACTTCTATCAACTGGGCCTCAAGCTGGGATTGACGAACATGCTGCAGGATGCCGGCACCCTCGGCTTCCGGGAGCCGTCCGGCATCGATCTGCCCAACGAGTACCGCCCTCTGTTCCCTCCATCCACCGAGTACTACGACGAGCGGTACGGTCGCAGTGGATGGACCAATGCGGTGACGCTCAACCTGGCCATTGGCCAGGGAGAGAACGCGCAGACGCTGATCAACATGATCAGGTTCTACGGCATGCTCGCGAGTCAGGACGGCGACACTCCCGAGCCGCGCCTGGTGCCGGGCGATCGTGGGAGCATGCGCAGCCTGGAGCTCTCCGAGTCTCACCGGCAGGGTCTGCGCGACGCCTTGCTGGCGGTGGTGGACAGTGGTACGGCGATCGGGGCGCGCATCGCGAACCTCCGCATTGCCGGGAAGACCGGCACTGCGCAAAACCCACACGGCCCGGACCACGGCTGGTTCATCGCGTTCGCTCCCGTCGACTCGCCCACGGTGGTTGTGGGATCCGTCATCGAGTTCGCTGAGCACGGCTCCTCCGTCGCGCGGCTCGTGACGAGCGTCGTGGCCCATTGGCTACTGGGGCCCGAGGCGGTTCCGGAGGGCACGCCGGTCCCGTGGCTCGTGATCCCCGCCGACTCGGCGCCGGAACCGGTGCCGATTCTGCCGGACACCGCGTTACTCAACCAACGAGCAGGCCAGGCGGGGACGCGTGCGCGGCCGCGGACTCGATAGGCCGCTGCTGGCCGGCACGGGCATCCTGCTCGTGCTCGGGCTGCTCACGCTGTATTCGGCCGGGCAGACCGACTTCCCAACGGCGGTCGCCGACATCTGGAGGCGGCAGCTCGTGTGGGTCGGGTTCGGCGCCATCGCCGCCGGGTTCGCGTTTCGCTTCTCGCCGCGCATGCTGGAGTGGGTGACGCCCTTCGCATATGTCGTGGCCGTGTTCCTGCTCGTGCTCACGTTGTTCTTCGGGACAGGGGCCGGCACGGCCGCCGGCACGAACTCGTGGCTCGCCATAGGGGGCGTGCGCATCGGCCAGCCGGCCGAGGCTGCCAAGCTCGCCACGATCCTGATGCTGGCGCGCTACCTGGGCGTCCGGCGGGAGCCGCCGCAGAGCCTCGTCGAGCTGATGCCGCCGCTCATTCTGGTGGGCATTCCCTTCGTGCTCGTGGGCGTCCAGCCGGACCTGGGGAGCGCGATGGTGTTCCTCGGCATCCTCTTCGCGGGCCTGTACTGGGTGGGAGTCAAGGCCAGGCTGCTGCTGCTCCTCGCCTCGCCGCTGATCAGCCTGCTGCTCGCGTTCTCCACTGTCTCATGGGGCGCGTGGATCGTCGTCCTGACGGTACTGCTGCTCTGGTCCCGGCCGTACGTGTTCGAGGGGCTCACCGTGTGGCTCACGAACGTAGCCATGGGTGTCGTGGCCCTGGAGCTGTGGCAGAGGCTCGCCCCGTACCAGCAGAACCGGGTCCTCTCCTTCCTCAACCCGGAGCTCGATCCGCGCGCCACTGGGTGGAACATCATCCAGTCGAGAGTGGCGATCGGCTCCGGCGGCATCCTGGGGAAGGGGTTCACGGAGGGCACGCAGAAGCGGTTGGCATTCCTCCCCGAGCAGCACACGGATTTCATCTTCTCGGTCGTGGGCGAGGAGTTCGGATTCCTGGGTGTGCTCATCGTATTGAGCCTCTTCGCCGTTCTGCTGACGGTGCTCCTGCGCATAGCGCGCCGCGCAACCGATGCGTACTCGTCGGCGTTGGTGATCGGCGTCGGCGGCATGCTCTTCACGCACGTCCTCGTGAACGTCGGAATGACCGTGGGGCTGATGCCCATAGTGGGCATTCCGCTGCCGTTCTTCTCCTATGGCGGATCGTTCATGCTCACGTGCCTGATCGCGATAGGTCTGTCACTCAGGGTCGCCTGGGAATCCCGCTTGTCCGGCTATTCGGACGTGTCGGGAGAGTGGCGCAGGGCCTAGCGTCGCGGGCCCGCCCCGGCGAGATTGTCGCATGGCTTGGTTCCGAAAAGACCGCAGGTCGCGCACGGCGCCTCGGGAGCGTCTCGAGATACCGCCTGACGCATGGGTGAAGTGCGAGAGCTGCGGGCACGTGGACATCCGCGACAACTTCGAGAAGAACCTCCAGGTGTGTCCCGACTGCGGTTTCCACCGCCGCATTCCCGCGCGCGCCTACATCGACATTCTCACTGACCCGGGCAGCTTCGAGGAGCTCCATGCGGACTTGCGCTCGGCCGACGCGCTCGGGTTCGAGGGTTATCCGGACCGGCTGACGGCTGCGCACCGCAAGACCAGCTCTTCGGAAGCAATGATTGCCGGCCACGCCACCATCACCGGCGACGAGTTCAATCTCGGCGTCATGGAGTTCGGGTTCATGGGCGGGTCGATGGGAGCGGTCGTGGGAGAGAAGGTGGCGCGCCTCTCCGATCGCAGCCTGGAGCGCAACGTGCCGCTGGTGCTGGTGTCGGCGTCGGGCGGCGCCCGCATGCAGGAAGGGGTCCTGAGCCTGATGCAGATGGCCAAGACGTCGGCCCTGATGGCGCAGCTGAGGGCCCGGGGCATCCCGTACCTCTCTGTGTTGACCAACCCCACGACCGGCGGCGTTTCGGCGTCGTACGCAATGCAGGGCGACGTGAACATCGCGGAGCCGGGGGCTGTCATCGGGTTCGCCGGTCCGCGGGTGATCAAGCAGACGATCGGCCAGGATCTTCCGAAGGGGTTTCAGACGGCCGAGTTCCTGGTCGAGAAGGGCTTCGTGGATGTGGTGGTGCCGCGCGGCGAGCTGCGGGAGACGGTGGCGCGGCTGCTGCGCCTGATGCAGGGGCACGAAGCCGTGGAGGCCAAGAGCTGACGCTCACCTACGAGGAGGCCGTCCGCTTCCTCTTTCCCAGAACGGCAGGTGGAGGCAAGTGGTCGTTGGGACCCACCCGGGCGCTGCTCGAGCGCCTGGGCCACCCTGAACGCCACTTCAGCGCCATCCACGTTGGCGGGACGAACGGTAAGGGGTCGGTGGCCGTACTCGTGCACGCGGCGCTGCGCGCGTCGGGAGTGCGCGCCGCGCTGTACACGTCGCCGCACCTGGTGGACGTGCGCGAGCGCATTATGGTGGACGGGCGTCCCATACCTGCGGAGGCCTTTGCGCAGTGGACCGCCGTGCTGCAGGACGTGGTGGTCGAGACGGGTGCGAGTTTCTTCGAGGCGACCACCGCCATCGCGTTCGCCGACTTCGCGGCGCGCGGCGCCGAGGTGGCCGTAGTGGAGGTGGGGCTGGGCGGCCGCCTCGACAGCACCAACGTGCTGGAGCCCGTGGCGTGCGCCGTGACGCACGTGGCCCTGGATCACGCTGACTACTTGGGTGAGTCGCTGGAGGGGATCGCGCGGGAGAAGGCGGGCATCGCGAAGAGCGGCGTACCGTTCGTGCTCGGCGAGACGGACCCGGGGCTAGCCTCCGTCATGCGACGCAGTGCGGAGCAGGCGGGCGCGCTCGTGATGGCGGTGCCGCCCGATGCCGCCTATGCCGGCCCGCTGGCCCTCGCCGGGGCGCACCAGCGGCGCAACGCGGCCGTCGCGGAGGTGCTGCTCGGGGCACTGCCGGAGGCGCTGCGTCCCTCCACAGCGGCAGTGCGCAGCGGGTTCCAGGCGGCGCGCCTGCCGGGCAGGTTCGAGACGCGGGGCAAGTGGGTGTTCGACGTCGCGCACAATCCCGGTGGGATGGCGGCGCTCGTGGCCGAGCTCGGGGCGCAGCGCCCGCCGGGGCCTGTGCACGCGTTGGTCGGGATCCTCGGGGACAAAGACTGGGCCGGCATGATCGAAGCGCTGGCCGGGGCCGTGGATCGTATCTGGGCGTCCGCGCCCCCGAGCGCGCCGCCCGAGCGGGCCTGGGACCTGGCCGCGGTCTCGGAGCGGTTCCCCGCAGTAACCGTGGAGCCCGACTTCGATCGGGCACTCGAGGCGGTCCAGGACGGCGCGGAGACAGTGGTCGTGGCGGGGTCGTTTCACACCGTTGGCGATGCAATGGCGCGCTTGCCCGGATTTGCTCCGCTCCGGTAGATTCCTCCGATGCAATCCCAATCACTGCCCGGATTCAGGGATTTCTATCCCGACCAAGCGGCTCTCCGCAATCACATGTTTGCTGTCTGGCGCGGCGTCGCTGCGCGCTACGGCTTCGAGGAGTACGACGGGCCCCCGCTCGAGCCGCTGGAGCTATACGTCGAGAAGAGCGGTCCGGAGATCGTCGAGCAACTCTACAACTTCGAGGACAAGGGCGGGCGGCAGGTCGCGCTGCGGCCGGAGATGACGCCCACGCTGGCGCGCATGGTGGCGGCCAGGGCGCGGGCGCTCAAGAAGCCGATCCGCTGGTTCACGATCGGGCAGATGTACCGCTACGAGCGTCAGCAGCGGGGCCGGCTGCGGGAGCACTACCAGATCAACATGGACCTCATCGGCGAGCCCGGACCGCTGGCCGATGCGGAGCTCATCGCCGCGGCCATCGATCTGTTGCGGGGTTTCGGGCTCACAGCTGGGGACGTGCGCGCGCGCGTCTCCGACCGCCGGCTGGCGCACGGGTTGCTCGAGAGCCAGGGGTTGTCCCAGGAGCAGATCGTTCGGGCCTACGCCCACATCGACAAGTCGGGGCGGGAACCGCGTGAATCTCTCGTCGAGAGCCTCGCGGGACGCGCCGGCATCTCAGAGGAAGCGGCTGGGCGCGCGCTCGATATCGGCGAGATCAGGTCGCTCGAGGCGGTGCGCGAAGCTCTTGCAGGATCCGGGCGCGAGGAGGCGGGCGCGCCGCTCGCCGAGTGCGTCGCGATGCTGAACGCGATGGGGCTCGGTGACTTCGTCGACGTGGACCTCTCCATAGTGCGGGGGCTCGACTACTACACCGGCATCGTGTTCGAGCTGTTTGACGTGCGACGCTCGTTGCGCGCCATCTGCGGCGGCGGACGCTACGACGGACTGCTGCAGGCCCTGGGGGGCGTGGACCTCCCCGCCGCTGGCTTCGCGATGGGCGACGTCGTTCTGGGCGAGTTGCTCAAGGAGCACGATGTGGTGCCCGGGAGCGGCGAGAGGCTCGACGCCTTCCTGGTGGCGGTCACGGGCGAGGACATCGAGCCCGTGCTGCGGCTGGCTCATGAGCTGCGCGAAGCGGGGCTCAGCGTGGAGTTCTCGCTCAAGCAGCAGTCGGTGGGAAAGCAGCTCAAGCTCGCCGCGTCGCGACCGGCACGATGGGCGGTCATGGTGGGACCCGACGAGCGCGCCGCGGGCTCCGCGGTGGTGCGCGACCTGGAGAGCGGCAGCGAGGACCAGGTCTCCTTCGCCGATCTCTCGGCGCACTGCGCCGCGGGCGAAAGAGGCGGCTGAACCGGAACTGAACCAGAGCCAAGAGGAAGACAGAGGGAATGGGCAACGAGCAAGGCATAACGCCCCGGGCTGAAGACTTCAGCGCCTGGTACAACGACGTGATCATGCGGGCGGAGCTGGCCGACCACTCCCCGGTGCGGGGGTGCATGGTGATCCGGCCGCACGGCTACGCGATCTGGGAGCTGATGCAGGGCGCGCTGGACGACAGGTTCAAGCAGACGGGGCACAAGAACGCCTATTTCCCGCTGTTCATCCCGCAGAGCTTCCTTGCCAAGGAAGCAGAGCACGTGGAGGGGTTCGCTCCGCAGACCGCGGTGGTGACACAGGGCGGGGGAAAGGAGCTCGAGGAGCCGCTCGTGGTCCGGCCCACGTCGGAGACGATCATCTACGCCATGCTGGCGAAGTGGATTCAGAGCTACCGCGACATGCCCGTGCTGCTCAACCAGTGGGCGAACATCGTTCGCTGGGAGATGCGCACGAGGCTGTTCCTGCGCACTACGGAGTTCCTGTGGCAGGAAGGGCACACCGCGCACGCCACCCGGCAGGAGGCGGAGGAGGAGACCCAACTGATCCTGAAGCTGTACCGCAGCTTCATGGAGGAGTGGATGGCCCTCCCGGTGCTGACCGGAGTCAAGACAGAGTCCGAGAAGTTTGCGGGTGCCGTGCGCACCTACGCCTGCGAGGGGCTGATGCAGGACAACAAGGCCCTGCAGACGGGGACGTCGCACTACCTGGGCCAGAACTTCGCGAAGGCGTTCGGCACGCAGTACCAGACACAGAACGGAGAGCTCGAGTACGTGTGGAGCACTTCCTGGGGTGTCTCCACCCGCCTCGTGGGGGGCCTGATAATGGCGCATAGCGATGACGTGGGGCTGGTTTGCCCGCCGAGGCTCGCGCCGGTGCAGGTCGTGATCGTGCCGATCTGGAGGACCGACGCCGAGAGAGATACGGTGCTGGGTGTGGCCCGAGCGATGCTGGAGCAGCTGCGCGAGGCGGGGCTTCGGGTGGAGCTGGATGGCCGTGAAGGCATGAAGCCGGGGGCCAAGTACTACGAGTGGGAAGGCCAGGGCGTGCCGGTGCGGCTCGAAGTGGGTCCGCGCGACGTGAAGCAGGAGCAGGCGATGCTGGCGCGGCGCACCGGCGGGAAGACCCCGGTGCCGGTCGCCGGCCTGCGCCAAGCGGTCGAGACCGCACTGGGCGAGATCCAGGACGAGCTGCTCGCCGCTGCTCTCGCGCGGCGGGAGGAGAACTCGTTGCGGGGAGCCACCAAGAAGCAGCTGATTGAGCTCATGAACGGCCCCGGCGGGTTTGCCTACGGCGGCTACTGCGGGGACGAGGCGTGCGAAGAGGCCATCAAGCAGGAGACCAAGGCGACGATCCGGGTTCTGCCGGACGAGGAGTTCCGATCGAGTCCGGCGCCGTCGGATTGCGTGTGGTGCGGCAAAAAGGCCGTGACCGAGGCGGTGTGGGCGCGGGCCTACTGACCGAGCGCGCCGCTCTCCTCGAGGAGATAGCGCGCCAAGTCGGCACGCCGGTCTACGTCTACGACGCGGCGGCAATCGAACGCCAGTACCGGGTGTTGAGCGACGCGCTCGACCCAGCACCGCACCGGATCTTCTACTCGGTCAAGGCGAACAGCAACCTGGCCGTCCTCGGTCTCCTGTGCCGGCTCGGCGCGGGCGCCGACATAGTATCGGGCGGCGAGCTGGCTCGTGTGCTGCGAGCGGGTTTTCCGCCCGCGGACATTGTGTTCAGTGGAGTGGGCAAGACTGCGGCGGAGTTGGAGGCCGCCCTGGACTCCGGGGTCGGAGTGACAAACGTCGAGTCGCGGGCGGAGCTCGAGCAGCTCGAGCAGCTCGCGCGGAGCCGCGATGCGGTGGCCCCTTTCGGCGTTCGCGTGAACCCCGACGTGGAGCCCGCCACTCACCCGTACACGCAGACCGGAACCCGGGACCAGAAGTTCGGGGTGCCGCACGACCGGGTCATACCGCTGCTCGAGTGGGCGCTGGAGCGGCCGGCGCTCGAGCTAGTGGGTATGGGCATGCACATCGGCTCGCAGATTGCGGATCCGTCTCCCTACCGCGCTGGTGCTCGAAGATTGGTGCAGCTGGTGGCGGCCGCCCGGGACGCCGGCGCGACCACGCTGCGGCACGTGGATGTCGGCGGCGGCATCGGCATCCGCTACATGAACGAGCCCGCTCTGGAGGCGGACGTCTTCGGCGGGGCCGTGCGCCAGTTGGCGCAGGAGACGGGCCTGCCGTTGGTGGTGGAGCCGGGTCGGTTCCTGCTCGGGAATGCGGGTCTGCTCCTGGCGCGCTGCCTCTATCGCAAGGCGGCCGGCGAGAAGGAATTCGTCATCGTGGACGCGGGGATGAACGACCTGCTCAGGCCGAGCCTCTACGGTGCGGCGCACGAGGTTCACGTGATCGACGGCCCGGAGCAGGGCGGGGGGGGCAGGGTGGACGTCGTGGGACCGGTTTGCGAGAGCGGAGACTTCCTCGCGCTGGATCGCGAGCTTCCCGGGGCGGTCCCCGGGGCGCTGCTTGCGATCCTGGGGGCGGGAGCCTACGGGTTCTCGATGAGCTCGAGCTACAACTCGCGGCCGCGTGCCGCGGAGGTGCTGCTGGACGGAGAGCGCTGGGCCGTGGTGCGCGCGCGCGAGACAGTGGACGACCTCATGCGGGGTGAGCACACAATCGACGACCTGGACGCCGGGGGATGGAGGGAGAGAGAGTGACCACGCTGGCCAACGGCATTCTGATTCTCGACTACGGCTCGCAATACACTCAACTCATCGCGCGGCGGGTGCGGGAGTCGCACGTCTATTGTGAGATCCACCCGCCGCCGGACTCGCTCGACGAGATCACGCGGCACTCCCCCAAGGGCATCATCCTCTCGGGCGGACCAAACTCGGTCTACGATGAGGGTGCTCCGCAGCTGGATCACGGCGCGTTGAACCTGGGCATTCCAATCCTCGGAGTGTGCTACGGCATGAACCTGCTGGCGCTGGCGGTGGGCGGGACCATCGATAAGGCGGGCAAGCGAGAGTATGGCCGGGCCGAGATGGAAGTGCGCGACCCCGGGCGCCTGTTTTCCGGTTTCGCCGCAGGGGAGCGGCTCCAGGTCTGGATGAGCCACGGCGACCATGTGACGGCGCTGCCGGAGGGCGCGCTCCTGCTGGGTTCGAGCGACAACAGTCCGATCGCGGCGTTCTCGTTGCCGGAGCGGCAGCTCTATGCCGTCCAGTTCCATCCCGAGGTCCACCACACGCCGCGGGGCGGGGAGGTGCTCGGCAACTTCCTGTTCGATATCTGCCGCTGCACCCCGGATTGGACGGCGGGGCACTTCATAGCCGAGCAGGTGGAACTGATCCGCGAGCGGGTCGGCCCGAAGACCCGTGTGATATGCGGTCTCTCCGGCGGGGTGGACTCAGCCGTTGCGGCGGTGCTGGTGCACCGGGCGCTGGGCGACCGGCTCACCTGCATCTTCGTGGATCACGGCCTGCTCAGGTTGCACGAAGGGGAGTGGGTCGAGCGCGTGTTTCGCTCCTACCCCGGCATCGACCTCAGGGTCGTCAACGCGGCCGACCAGTTCATCGATCGGCTCGAGGGTGTGGGTGACCCGGAGGAGAAGCGGCGCATCATCGGCCACACGTTCATCGATGTATTCGAGGAGGCTGCCAAAGTCGTGGGCGACGACGTGGGTTTCCTGGTGCAGGGTACGCTCTACCCCGACGTCATCGAGTCGTTCTCGCCGCGTGGGGGGCCGTCCGTCACGATCAAGACGCACCACAACGTGGGCGGACTGAGACCCGACCTTCCGTTCGAGCTCATCGAGCCGCTGCGGGAGCTGTTCAAGGACGAGGTGCGCCAGGTGGGCCGCGAGCTCGGCCTCGCCGAGGAGATCGTGGGCCGCCACCCGTTCCCCGGTCCGGGACTCGCGGTGCGCATCCTCGGCCCCGTTGACAGGGAGCAGTTGCGTGTCCTCCAGGAGGCCGACGCGATCTACATGGACGAGATCAGGGATGCGGGACTGTACGACGACATCTGGCAGGCCTTTGCGGTGCTGCTGCCGGTGCAGGCCGTCGGGGTGATGGGCGACTTCAGGACCTACGAGAACGTGGTAGCGCTCAGGGCGGTTACGAGCGTGGACGGGATGACCGCCGACTGGTTTCCGTTCCCGCCCGAGGTCGTGGGCCGCGCAGCTAACCGGATCATCAACGAGGTGAAGGGCGTGAATCGGGTAGTGTACGACGTGAGCTCGAAACCACCCGCCACGATCGAGTGGGAATAGCCTCCCCACCGCCCCCAACAACCAAGGGGAACCGGGAAAAGGGGAATGGTACGGCACCCGCCCGCTTCGGGTGCTAGCGAGCGCCCCCGCAGTGGCCAGTCGTACCCTTCCCCGTTCCCCTTTCCCTCTTCCCCAGCTTCCTAAGCGCCCTTCTCCTCGAGCAGAGCCAGGAACTGCTCCGGCGACTTGAGCTGCGCCAACCGCTCCGGCACGTCAGGCTCCTTCGCGAACTGCGCGATCTTGCCGAGCACCGGGAGGTACTGGTTGGATACCTCCAGGGGAGGCGCCACGATGAGAAAGAAGTCGAAGACAGGCTTGTCGTCGATGGCCTTGAAATCGACACCGTCGGGCTTGCGGCCGAAGGCTACGCGCAGGCGGTTCACCACGAGCGAACGGCAGTGCGGGATTGCGATCCCGCGCCCGATGCCAGTGGATCCCAGGTTCTCCCGGCGCTTGAGCATCTTGTACAGCATCGCCTCGGACTTCTCGTCCAACTTGAGCAGCCCGATGAGCTCTTTCAAGATCTCGTCCTTCTCCGTGCCCATCAGCTTCAGCGTGACGGCGTCGTCGAAGAAAAACTCTTGGAGATTCATAGTTCTGTCTTGAACTCAGTGGTTTGAGTTGGCGAAACGTAACGGAGCGTCGTGGAGCGTGTCAAACTCCGGTTGCCGGTCTCACCGGCCCCCGTTAAGTTCGCCTTACCATGGAGTTTCCGTATCCCGTGCGGCATCGCGTGCCGCTCATCCTCGCCCCCATGGCGGGGGTATCCGAACCGCCGTTCAGGCGTCTCTGCCGCGCGTTCGGCGCCGACGTCGTAGTTTCGGAGTTCCTCTCGTCCGAGGGCCTGCGCCGCGGGGTCAGATCGGTCCACGACGGCGCCTATTTCACCGAGGAAGAGCGTCCGATCGGTATCCAGCTCTACGGGGCCGAGCCGGCCGCCATGGCGGAAGCTGCGGGCCTGGTCGCGGAGCACGCAGCCCCCGACTTCATCGACATCAACTTCGGGTGTCCGGTGAAGAAGGTGGTCAAGCGGAATGGTGGCTCGGGCTGTCTCAAGGACCTCGATCTGGTGCAGGACATCATCCGCGCCGTCAGGAGCGCCGTGGACATCCCCGTGACGGTCAAGATCCGCAGCGGGTGGGACGAGGCGACGCGCGACCCCGTGGCGATCGCGCTCCGCTGCCAGGATGCCGGCGCCCAGGCTCTCGCGCTCCATCCCCGCACGCGCAGCCAGATGTACGACGGTAGTGCGGACTGGAGCGAGATCGGCGCCGTGAAGACGGCACTCGACATCCCCGTCATCGGGAATGGTGACGTCAGAACGGCCGAGGACGTGGTTCGCATGACGGAGCAGACCGGCTGTGACGCAGTGATGATCGGGCGCGGCTCGTTCGGCAACCCGTGGCTGTTCCAGCAGGCGCGCGCCCTGATGGAGGGGCGGGAGCCGAGACCCACCCCCGGCGCCGCGGAGCGTTTCGCCGTGGCCCTGCGGCACGCCAAGCTGCAATTGGAGATCCAGGGCGACGACCGCCGTACCGCGGTGGAATTCCGCAAGCACCTGGGCTGGTACACGCGGGGACTTCCCGGTGCGGCGGCCCTCCGCGCCCGGCTGCACCAGATCGACTCGATGGCCGAGATCGAGCGGATCTTCGAGGACTATCTGACACCTTCCCGGGCCGTCGGGTGACGAAGCAGCGTCTCACGGAGGTCCTGGCAGAGGTGGCGGCCGGGACGCTGACGCCGGAAGCCGCGCTCGAGCGGCTGCGCCACTTTCCTGTCGAGGAGCTCACCTACGCCAACGTGGATCACCTGCGGCCACTGACGCAGGGGTTCTCGGAGGTCGTGTTGTGCGAGGGCAAGACGACCGAGCAGGTGTTGGGAATCTGTCAGTCGCTTGAGAGCTCCGGCGGCGCCTTCCTGGCCACCCGAGCAAATGACGAGATGCGGCAGGCCCTGACGGAGCGCTTTCCCCGTGCCGAAGCGAATGCGCTCGGGCGCACGGTGTGCCTGGCGCCGGATCCCCCCGGTCCCGTGACTGGGAAGGGCACGGTTCTAGTGGTCACGGCGGGCACGAGCGATCTGCCGGTGGCCGAGGAGGCGGCGGCCGTGGGACGGGCCATGGGGAACCACGTGGAGCTGCTCGCCGACGTGGGAGTGGCCGGGATTCATCGCCTACTGAAGCACTCGGAGTTGCTCAATGAGGCCTCGGTGCTCATTGTTGTCGCAGGCATGGACGGCGCCCTCGCCAGCGTGATCGGGGGGATGGTTGGAGTCCCGGTTGTGGCGGTGCCTACAAGCGTGGGGTACGGAGCCTCCTTCGGGGGGGTTTCGGCCCTGTTGGCGATGCTCAACTCGTGCGCATCGGGGGTGGTAGTCGTGAACATCGACAACGGGTTCGGAGCCGCTGTGGCGGCCTCCCGAATCAACCATCTGCCGTCATGAATGTCTGGTTCGCGCTGATCGGAATGGTGGTCGGCGTCGTGCTCGGGGCCGGCGCGGTGGCCTGGTGGTCGAGGCGCCGTCTGCGTCAGGTAGGACCGGAGCTGCTCCCGGCCGACACCGCCCACGTCATCGACCTGCTGCGGCGCGCCCACAGCGCGACCGCCGCCTGTTTCGTGCTGCCCGATGGCGAGCCGCTCCTCTCCGTGGGAGACCCGCGCCCGCCCGAGAGCTTGGTGGAGCGCGCACTGGCTGCGGCCAACCTGGCGCTGGGAGACAGCCGCGAGCACGTGATGCGCGAGGGCAACGTCATCGTGGCCGCGGGCGACGGGCACATGGGAAGCGCCGTGGTGCTCGCGTTCGACGAGGTGGGCCCCGCTGACGTCAAGGTGGTGGCGGCGGACCTGCGCCGCTTCCTCGCCGAGCTCAGCGTGGAGCGCCGCCGCGAGTTCGGAGCCCTGGCCGACCCGACCTCCGCGCCGGATTGGATCGCGGCCGGGTCCGAGTCGGTCGAGGCCATAGGCTTCGCGCTATGTGAGTCGGTGCGCGCGGTTAGCGGCAGGCCGACGGCGGTCGTAGTGCGGGATCCCTCGGTGCCGGCGTGCCACGTGATGGCGGTCTCCCACACGGCGGACCGCAGGCTGCTGGGGCTGCCGGTGACGACTGACTCGGCAGCCGGCCGCTGCTGCTCGGGCGACATTCCCGTCGTGGGCAGTTCCCCCACCGAGCTGTTCGGCAGCGCCCGGGGCGACCGGCGCAGGCGCACCGAGTTCGGCCTCGCGTTCCCGCTCCGGGACGGACCCGAGGGAGTGGGTGCCCTGGTGGTGTTCGGCCCAGCCGATACGCTTGACCCGGCGGTCAGGGAGCGGGTCATGGGCTACGCGGTGGACGCGGGCCCCCGGCTCTCGAACGCCGTCCAGGTGAGGGTGGCCGAGAACCGGGCCATGACGGACGAGCTCACGAGACTGCCCAACCGCCGGGCGCTGGACCGGGCTCTGGTGGGGTGGGGGGACGACCACCCGGGCGCGCTGCTCTGCGTGGACATCGACCTGTTCAAGAAGGTGAACGACGATCTGGGACACGCGGCCGGAGACGCCGCGCTCAAGCACGTCGCCCGCATCTTCCGCCAGGCACTGCGGGAGGGCGACGTGGCGGCCCGCATCGGCGGGGAGGAGTTCGCGATCTGGCTGCCCCACACGCCGTTGTCGCACGCCATCGACGTGGCCGAGCGGATCAGGAAGTCCGTGGAGGCCGCGGTGATGCACTGGGCCGGGACGGACGTCAAGATGACCTGTTCCGTGGGGGTGAGCGCCATTCCCGAGACGGTGACCCAGGTGGCCAATCTGTTCCCGACGGCCGATTCGGCTCTCTACCAGGCGAAGTCCAGGGGCCGCAACCGCGTCGAGACCGCCAAAGGGACGGGCAGCCAGGGCCCACACTGAGCCTTTGGTCCGCGGCTTGCCCATAAGTCGGTATCACGGCTATCTTTAGCTACAGAGCGAAAGGGGGGCGACTGGCTTCGACGGGTCTAGTGAAGATCCTGCTGCGTGTCCAGGACCCCGGTGCCCTGGTCAAAACACTGGGAAACACAAAATTGCCAACACTGACTTGGCTCTGGCTGCGTAAGCACTGCGCTTAACGCACCTGCCCGCGTTGCAGCTCGCCTGAGGCGGCGCGCGGGTATCGCAAAATCGGGCTGGCGCGGCGTGCTGCATCCCCGCGACGCGCGAGATTTGAAGGGAGGCTTGTCCGCCGATTTGGCTGGCCGAGCGCCAGTCGGCGGAGACCCCAAGAGCGGCCTACGCACGTAGAAGCGGTTTCGGATCGAGGTTCGGACCGGGGTTCGATTCCCCGCGCCTCCATACTGCCGGATCGGCCCCACAGAGCGTCTCTGTGGGGCCTTTTCTATCCATGTGGAAACCTGCAAAGATACGGCTTGAGCCCTGTGGACTGGGTCAGGTGCGGTGCAATAACCAAGTATACGGCAGCGGGTTACGGCCGTGTCATAAAGTGACTTGTGACGTTCGCGTGAACGGGCGGGAGGTGCGCTGCGGAATGTGGGAAACCGGATTTGGCCTGCCGTCCGGACCGGTGGGATGAGGCAGCGCGCTCAAGTCGCCAACCCCATCCGAGCAGAGCTCGGCACCCCCCTGGGGGCTACCGAGCTAGGCCTCGGCGAGGGCTGCCTGAGCGGCAGCCAACCGCGCGATGGGGACCCGGAACGGCGAGCAGGAGACGTAGTTGAGGCCCGCGCGATGACAGAAGGCCACGGAGCGGGGGTCCCCGCCGTGCTCCCCGCAGATCCCGATCTTGAGCCCCGGTTTGGTCGCCCTGCCACCCTCCACCGCTGCCTGGACGAGCTGGCCGACCCCGACTTGGTCCAGCGTCTGGAATGGGTCGTCGCTGAGGATCCCCATCTCGATGTAGAGGGGCAGAAAGCGTCCCGCGTCGTCGCGTGAGATCCCGAGGGTAGTCTGCGTGAGGTCGTTGGTGCCGAATGAGAAGAACTCGGCCACCTCTGCGATCTGGCCGGCAGTCAAGCAGGCCCGCGGAATCTCGATCATCGTGCCCACCAGGTACTCTACGCGGCGGCCCCGTTCCTCGAACACCTGCTCGGCCACCACCCGAACCAACTGGGTCTGATGCCTGAGCTCCGCCACGTTCCCCACGAGCGGGATCATGATTTCGGGGTGCACTTCCACGCCGTCGGCCGCTACGTCGCAGGCGGCCTCCAGGATCGCGCGCGCCTGCATCTCGGTGATCTCGGGGTAGGCGATGCCGAGGCGGCAGCCCCGGTGCCCGAGCATCGGGTTCGCCTCCGAGAGGGAATCCACCGCTCGGCCCAACTGCTCCACCAGCAGGCCTGCGGAACGGGCGAGGTCGGCGATCTCCGCATCCTCGTGCGGCAGGAACTCGTGCAGGGGCGGGTCGAGCGTGCGAATCGTGACCGGGTAGCCGTCCATCGCCCGGAAGATCCCCTCGAAGTCACCGCGCTGCATCGGGAGCAGCTTGGCCAGGGCCGCGCGCCGCTCGTCTAGCGATTCCGCCAGGATCATCTCGCGCATCGCCAGGATGCGGTCACTTTCGAAGAACATGTGCTCGGTGCGGCACAGCCCGATCCCCTCCGCCCCGAACTCCCGCGCGCGCTGGGCGTCGTGAGGCGTGTCGGCGTTGGTGCGCACCCTCAGTCGGCGGAAGTCATCGGCCCACCCCATGAGCCGCACGAAGTCATCGCCGGGTGTGGGCTGGACCAGAGGCGTCCTTCCCAGGATCACGCGCCCAGTGCTCCCGTCGAGAGTGAGCCAGTCACCCTCATGCACGGTCGAGCCGTTCACCTGGAAGGCGCGGGCCACCTCGTCCACGATGAGCGCCTTGGCGCCCGCCACGCAGCACTTGCCCATTCCCCGCGCCACCACTGCGGCGTGGCTGGTCATCCCGCCCCGGGCCGTGAGAATCCCCCGGGCCACCGCCATGCCGTGAAAGTCGTCTGGGCTGGTCTCCCGCCGCACCAGCACGATCTGCTCCCCGGCGCCGGCCCGCTCGGCCGCCCGGTCCGCGTCGAACACCGCCTGTCCAACTGCGGCTCCCGGTGACGCCGGCAGCCCGGTCGTGAGCACCGTAACCTCGGCATCGGGGTCCACCGTCGGATGGAGCAGCTGATCAAGCTGGTGCGGGTCCACTCGCATGACCGCAGTGCGCCGGTCGATCAGGCCCTCGCCCACCATGTCCACCGCCATCTTCACGGCGGCCTTGGCCGTCCGCTTCCCGGTGCGGGTCTGGAGCAGGTACAGCGCCCCGCGCTCCACCGTGAACTCGACGTCCTGCATGTCCCGGTAGTGCTGCTCTAGGGTGGAGCATATCTGCTCGAACTCGGCGTGCAGCTCGGGCCGCCACTTGGCCATTTTGGCGATCGGCTCGGGATCGCGGATTCCGGCCACCACGTCCTCTCCCTGAGCGTTGGTGAGGAACTCGCCGAAGGTCTCCTTCTCGCCCGTGGACGGGTTGCGGGTGAAGGCGACTCCGGTGCCGGAGTCCTCGCCCACGTTGCCGAACACCATCGCCTGTACGTTCACCGCCGTTCCCATGTCGTCGGGGATGCGATGCACGCGGCGGTAGTCGACGGCGCGGCGGCCGTTCCAGCTGCGGAATACGGCCTCGATTGCGCCCCACAGCTGCTCCCAGGGGTCATCGGGGAAGGGATGCCCCGCTTCGCGCTCGACTATCTGCTTGAAGGTGGCGACCAGGGATTTGAGGTCGTTGGTCGTGAGCTCGGTATCGCGCTCGACGCCGCGCTCGCGCTTGAGCGCCTCTAGCGCCTGCTCGAACGGATCGCCCGTGTCTCCCGCGACACCGTATACCACGTCGCCATACATCTGGACGAGCCGGCGGTACGAGTCGTAGACAAAGCGCGGATTGTCTGCCTCCTCGGCTAGTGCCCGGGCGCTCCCGTCGTTGAGCCCGAGGTTGAGGATCGTCTCCATCATGCCAGGCATGGAGAACTTCCCGCCCGAGCGCACCGAGACCAGCAACGGCCGCTCGGCGTCGCCGAACCGACGCTCCATCAGCTTCTCCACGCTCTGCATCGCTGCCTCCACCTCGGCTTTCAGGTCGGGGGGGAGCTCGCTTCGAGCGAGGTACTCGATGCACGCGTCGGTGGGGATCGTGAAGCCGGGAGGGACGGGGATTCCGAGATTGGTCATCTCGGCGAGGTTGGCGCCCTTGCCGCCGAGCAGGTCCTTCATTCCTGCGTGCCCGGCGGCCTTCCCGCCGCCGAACGGATAGACGTCCGTCATTGTGTCTCTCCGACCCGGTCTAGACACCAATCATACTGGCCACCGGACGTGAAGTAGCTATGAGATTTCAATCAATCAGCGCTGGCTCTTTGGAGCTCTTCGCGCGCCCTGGGACGGGCGTGGGGTAGTCGCCCGAGAAGCACGCGTGGCAGAAACGCGAGGGGTCCCCGCCGG
>Ga0255055_10000169_pt1 | contig 49212 bp, 45 predicted proteins | sample JV7_2_27_MG_FD_188633 | JGI IMG/M metagenome (GOLD analysis project Ga0255055, IMG submission 188633) | Seawater microbial communities from Jervis Inlet, British Columbia, Canada - JV7_2_27 | ecosystem: Environmental > Aquatic > Marine > Inlet | place: Canada: British Columbia | collected... | reverse complement strand
CTGCCACCGTTGTTTGGGATGACGGTCGGCTGCGGGTCACTGACCATGTAACGGATGGAATCCTGTGGTGGACAACCACCGCAGTAGTAGCCGAAGATTCCTACGCCGAGATCATGGTGCAAACTTCGGCCTGTTCTGGCAAGGACGCCTACGGGATGGGGATCCGAGTTGGCGGAGACAACATCGACCGGGGCTACACGCTTGAGATCTCGTGTGACGGTGCATGGCGTGTGCGGAAATTCATCGCGTTCGATGAAATCCCTGCGGTACTGCTTAACTGGACTGAGTCTGACCTGATAAACACTGGGCCAGATGCAACCAATCAGATCGGCTTCCTGGCGGATGGCGATCAGCTGTTCGTGTTCATCAACGGCGTGCTGCTTGATCCGATCGCCATCGAGGACTCTGATTACATTTCGGGCGTTCCCAGCCTGTTTACCAACGCTTCCCAGACTACCGACCTCACCGTTCATTTCGATGACTTCAGGCTCTGGTTCGTCACCCCATGAGCTTCCCGCTGGAATGGGGCGCATTGACTTCTCAATTCCGTCCACCTCCGGCCTCACTCCCCATGAGCCTCGCGCGCTCAGGTGGAGTTTCTTTGCAATTCTCGCAGCAGCCTGTCTGACAATTGCCGCGTGTACACAGCCGGCCTCGTCCGACGCGAGCTCTTCGCCGACCGCTGCTGAAATAGTCACAAGCCAACCGCCTCCAACTCAGACCACTCCACCGCCCACCCGCACCGCCGTGCCTGAGCACAAGCTCGGACTCGGTGTGCCGCTCTTAGAGGACAGCTTTGAATTCGATACCGGTTGGGATCAGGGCGCTGCACCGCGCGGGGCAGTCAGTCGGCTGGACAATAAATTGGTCGTCTCGGTACAGGGGCCTTCGACAACGCTCTCCTCGCTGTCTCCTATTGAACCCATCGCAGATTTCATGGTCGAAATTGAGGTCCGCTCTGAAATTTGTGAGAATGGAGATGAGTTCGGATTAATTGTGCGGGTTGGAGGAGCTGGCAACCCCAACCAGGATTCACATTATCGATTCTTGATCACTTGCGACGGAGCCGTTCGTGCTTCACGCTTTCTGTCAGGTGCGGAGGCGCCTATACTGCCGATAACACCCAGTGCGGACGTTCTTGCCGGCGCCCCAGCCGTTAATCGCATCGGAGTTTCAGCAATTGGCGACGTGTTTCGTTTCTTTGTGAATGATATGCAAGTATTCGAGCTGGCTAACGGGGAAATACCGGCCGGCAGGATTGGTGTGATCGTTCGTGCCCGCAAAGGCGCTCAAACGACGATTTCATTCGACGATTTCAGAGTTTGGGATCTTGCCGCAAGCCAGGTGGATGACTGAGATGGCTAAGAAACGACCCTTTCGCAACCGACTCAACGATTTAGATCCCAAGCAGTGGATCAAGTTCCAGAAATCCTGGTTCGTTCACGATCCACCTCCAAGACGAAAGGACGTAAAGCTTCATCCGGCCAAATTCCCGGAGACTCTTGCTCAGGAGTTCATTGAATTCTTTACCAAGGCCGGACAAACCGTGTTGGACCCAATGGTCGGCACGGGATCAACACTTATTGCCTGCCTTCGAAGCGGGCGCAATGGAGTCGGGATCGAGCTCAGCCCAAAATATGCGGAACTTGCCGCTCAACTGGTCGAGCAGGAGAAGACTGCTCTCGGGTCGGAGCAGCTGCGAGTGGAGGTGATCCAGGGCGATTCCTCAGATTTAGCCAGCTTTGAGCTGCCGCTCATCGATTACGTGTTTACTTCTCCCCCCTACTGGAATATGCTCCACGCCAAGGGCGCAGGTACCCAGAAGCAGCGCCGGGAGGACGCCGATCTCGACGTCACCTACTCGGAGAACGCGGCCGATCTTGGAAACGTGGAGGACTACGATGAATTTCTGGATCGCCTGATCGCAATTTACTCCAGCCTGCAGGAAGTGCTGAGACCGCGCGCCTATCTGACCATCATCGTCAAGAATGTTAAAAAGGGGGGCAAAATCTATCCCCTGGCCTGGGACCTTGGCCATCAGCTGGGCCAGATCTTCACCCTCAAAGACGAGAAAATCTGGGCGCAGGACGATATTCGGTTGGCTCCGTATGGCATGGGGAATGCCTGGGTCAGCAATACATTTCATCATTACTGTCTTCAATTTCGATATGAACCTGAATAGCTCGTGGGTTGCGCGTTCCTGTTGCCAGCGCCGCTCAACCCGGGTATCCTACGTCTGCAGCACCCCACCGTAAATCTGAATGTATCTCGCAATAGAAGGTGTAATCGGCGTCGGGAAAACCTCTCTGGCGCGCCTGCTCCAGCCCGTGTTCAACGCGGAGCTATTGCTGGAGGTCTTTGAGGAGAATCCATTCCTCTCTGATTTCTATTCAGACCGCCATCGCTATGCCTTTCAAACTCAAATTTACTTTCTGCTGAGCCGATACCGCCAGCAGCATCACGCTATTCCTCAAGCGCTTACCAATGGCGACCTGATAGCAGACTACACATTTGCTAAGGACGCGCTATTCGCAGGATTAAATCTAACTGGAGATGAGATCGAAACCTACCAGCTGGTGCACAACGCGCTCGCCGAACGCATCCCCCTGCCGGATCTGATCGTGTATTTGCGCGTTTCTACCGACATTGCCATGCAGCGCATCTCGATGCGGGACCGCTCCTACGAGCGCAATATGGAAGTTTCGTATATCGAGGAGCTCAACGTAGCCTACGAGGATTTCTTCAATCAAAACGACGAGCTCCCGGTCCTATTTATTGATTCGACTGCCCTGGATTTTGTTTCTCACCCGAACGACCTGGAGCACGTAGCGGATCGCATCCGCCAGAAGCTGCAGATCCCCCCATACCAGCAACACCTGCCACTCGAGAAATCTTGAGGATCACAACCGAGAAGCTATTAGAACTGGCGCAAAAAGAGGCCGAAGACCGAACCGGTATCGTCTCGGCCTATGTAATCGGTTCGGCTGCCGGCGGTGACCCAATCTTTGGCGGCACCGCGGATGTGGATCTGGTGCTGATTCACGAGTACGAACCAGTCGCAGCACGCGAGATTGTTCCTCTCTCAGACCAGGTTCACCTTGACATTGCGCACCACCCGAGGCGGCTTTACAAACAGCCGCGGGAACTGCGCGTGGATCCCTGGCTCGGCCCGGCAATGTGCGAGCCAGTTTTTCTCCACGATCCGAACCATTTTTTCGAATGGGCTCAAGCCTCCGTACGGGGACAGTTTCATCGCCCAGACTACATGCTGGCCCGGGGTGCTGCGTTTCTTGAGAAGGCCCGCGCCTCGCTCGAGAAATTGGAAACCGATCGGCTATGGCTTTCTGACTGGACCCACGCATTGTTAGAGGCCGCAAATGCCGTGGCTTCGCTTGAGGGTTTCCCGGCCGCCGGTCGCCGGGTCATGCCGCAGCTCGAATCAAAGTTGGCTGGATTAGATCAGCCTGAGATTTATAGCTCCTTCCTTCGATTGCTCGGCGCTGAGGGCTTCCAGGCGTCCGCAGCGTCAGAATGGGTCGACCGCTGGGCTGAGAATTTCGCGTCGGCTAGCGAGATTTCTTTGGACCCCGAGCTGACCAGGGTTCGCAGGGACTATTACCTTGGAGGCTTCCGATCCATGATCGAGGCTGGATCAGCGGTTGAAATCCTGTGGCCGATGTTATCTACCTGGGATCTGGCCATCCACGAACTCACACTGGCCGGTGAAAGCCTTCCCCACTGGCCGCAGATATTGAATACACTGGGGTTGACTTCCGGTCATGCCCGCGAACGCGAGCGAGAAATGGAAGAACTATTGGATCAAGTCGAAGGGATCTTAGAGAATTGGGCCGAGAAAGTCGGAGCATAGTGGAGTGAGTCGGTTTGTCGCAGTTGCGGGGAATATCGGCGTCGGCAAGTCGACGCTTGTTGAGCTGCTGGCCGAACGAATGGGTTGGACGCCCTTCTTTGAACCTCAGTCGCAAAACCCCTACCTGGCAGATTTTTATCGGGATATGCAAGAGTGGTCGTTCCAATCCCAAATTTTCTTTCTCTCACGGCGCTTGCGCGCCCATCGAGATATCTCGAATCATCCGGGGCCAGCGGTACAGGACCGAAGTGTTTATGAGGACGCCGAGATTTTTGCACAGAATCTCTTCCTCGAGAGAAATATGTCCGATCGCGACTACCAGACTTATCGTGACCTCTATGAGGTCCTGACCCGCTTCCTGCCGCCTCCTGACCTGGTTGTGTACCTGCGGGCTTCTGTGAGTACCCTGGTGGAACGCATTTCAATGCGCGGGCGGGACTACGAAAAAGGCATTCAGCCGGAATATTTGGGCCGCTTAAACGACCTGTACGAGGAGTGGACCGAAAGCTTTTCGCTCTGCCCCGTGCTTACCGTACCTGCCGACGACCTCAACTACGTGCTTAATGACGCACACTTGGACCTCATCATTTCCAAGATTCAGAGCAAGCTGTCGGGCAAGGAAGAAGTACGGTTTGAGGCAGAGGAGATACGGGGTAGCTAACGCTATTCTTGCTTCGCCTATTTGATTCCGCTACAATGCACTAACGGGAACCCTTCGAACCCCGATCCGATAACGGCTACCTTTTTTTTAGCAAAACTATATAAAGGCCCGATGAAAATCATCAAGGTCTCCGCGGCTTCGAGAACCTCGGCCGTCGCTGGCGCTATCGCCGGCGTGGTCCGGGAGCACAACCATGCGGAAGTTCAGGCCATCGGCGCTGGTGCGGTCAATCAAGCCGTAAAGGCAGTTGCCATCGCCCGCGGCTACCTCCAGGAAGATGGGCTGCACATCGTGTGCCTCCCCGAGTTCACCACTGTCACAATTGAGGGAAAAGAGCGAACTGCAATTCGGTTGGTTGTCGAACCGCGCTAACCTGATCCCGCCGCGTCGCTAGACGGCAGGCAGATCCAGCATGAGCGATTCCATCGCGAGCCGCAGGTTTGCATTGCTATCCACTGCAGCCAGTGTGCTCGAGATTGCTTTCACCACCTCATATCGATCCGCTGGAGCGACGGTCTGGGCCAGGCTTTCAAATGAAGGCAACTGATCAAAATTGCGGCAAAGCTCATCGGCCTGGTAACCGCGGTAGAGTAGATCGCGCCAGATGCTCAACCAGGCCTCAAGCGCAGTCCGAACGCGGCGACGCTGTACGACGAGTTTCCCCCTACCCACGATTTGCTCCGCCAGCGCAAATCGGCCACCGATATCCGCTTTCATGGCCTCCCGCAATTGGTCCAGAGCTTCTGATCGACGTTCCAAGAGGTCAGGATCGGATTCCCACCGAATGGCTCTTCCTGGGCGTCCTTCGGATAAGGTTGCCAACATCTGAGATCGCTCGGCCTCGACCTCCCGATCTTCGAGCTCGCCCAAAATTGTCGACGATGCGACCCCCCGCAGCCGAACCACTTCGCATCTGGAGACCACGGTGGGTAGCAGCTGCTCTTGTGCGACCGCCGTCAGCAGAAGCACCACCTGGTCGGGTGGCTCCTCTAATGTCTTCAGCATAGCGTTGGCTGCGCTAATGCTTGCATTGTGAAAGTCTTCCAGCAGTGCAATTCTCCAGGGCCCTTCATACGGAGACAGCGCCAGGCGCCGCTGCAATCCGCGTACGTCATCCACCTGGATCGTTGGATCTGGCGCCAGGATGTCCAGGTCTGGGAAGGTTCCATCGGAGATGAGACGACAGGCTCGACACTCGCCGCACAATTCGCCCAGGGGATCTGCACGCTCACAACTCAGGGCCTGAGCAAATCTCATTGCCAGGGTGCGTTTCCCAATCGATCCCGGACCGACGAACAAGTAGGCATGACGCACTCGTTTGTCCGCAATATGCTGCTTGAGTAACCTGACTGCCCACTCGTGACCAATAAGATTCCAGCTCACATTTCCATTGTATCCTTTGGTCAGGATTGAGATGTGGATCCCAAATCCAGCGCTGGTAATCGTCGACTCCAAATGGCGATTCCATCTGGGATAGGTTGGTTTGTATGGTGGATCAGCAAGGTGAGTGGATCGGTCTCTCGGAAGCCGCAAGGCTGCTAGGAGTACATCCCTCAACCGCCCGTTCATGGGCAGATAGCGGAAAGCTGTCCGTGCACCGGACCGCGGGAGGCCATCGACGCTTTCTTCGATCAGAGATCGAGGATTTTGGACGCGGCTCCGACGCAAGCAGCGCTCAATTCGTGATCGAGAACGTGATCGGCCGTACGCGTCTGGAGGTCGCTGAGGGACGGTTGGAGGATCAGGCCTGGTATCAGAAGCTTACCGAGCCCCAGCGCGAGGCCTATCGCGAAAAGTCGCATCGGTTGGTTCAACAAGTTGGTGAGATAATGGGCGCCGATACAACCGAGGAGCCGCGGCTAATTGGTCGCGAATATGCCGGTATCAGCCTCGATGCCGGCATGACCCTGGTCGAGGCAGTGGAGGCATTCTTGTTCTTCCGCGGTTTCCTGATGGAAAGCATCTACAGCCTTCAAGAAGCGCAGAGCAGGCCAGCCTGGACACAGTTTCAACGTCAGGCGGCGAATTTCATGGATGGGGTGCTGGTTTCAATCGTCGAAGTCTATGAAACCGCTTGAGACGGTATAATCGGCTGCTCGAGGTTTCCCCCCCTATGCCAAATTCCCTCACCAATTTGCTGAATCAGCCACTGCTCATGCGCATACGCCGTAACCACGGCTTAGAGCATGCCACCATTCACATGCTTAGCGCTAAATACCCGCGGACTCCGATCGCCGGCCGTGCCGACGCAAAGGGGTTTCTGATCCTGGGTCGGCTGCCAACAGACGCTATAGCCGAAAGCGCAGAGGAAGCCGCAGCTCGATTGCGCGCTGGGGAAGAACACCTTGCGATTCACCCGAATTGTGGAACGAACTTCCTGACTGCGGCCGTGCTTGCCGGACTGGCGTGTTTCGCCACTCTCTTGGGAGGCAGAACTGATCGCACACGCGATCGGCTGGAACGTTTGCCTTTGGCCATATTTGCTACGGTTTTGGCCCTCATCATCGCTCAACCGATCGGCTCCGCCGCGCAGCGGCACGTGACGACCTCTGGCGAAATTGGAACGCTTCGGATCAACGGAGTCCAGCAGCTGCGCAGCGGTCGTACCACAGTGCACAGGGTGCGCACACAGGGCTAGAGTGAGCCCGCCCTCGATATACCTCTTCTACGGCGACAACCTGCTCGCCATCTCTGAAACCTTAGCGGAACTCGAAGCCAAACTCGGACCATCATCCGAATTCAACGTTCAGCGTTTTTCAGGTAAGACGCTCGACCTCGAGCAGCTGCGGGCCGCGTGTGGAGCCTTGCCGTTCCTCTCCAGCCGACGGCTGATCGTATTGGAAGATGCGGAAAGCATTCCTAAAGGGCGCAAGGAGGCCTTCTCGCAGCTCATGGATGATCTGCCGGATACGGCCGCCTTGGTCCTTATCGAGCAGGTTCGGGGCGATCGCGAGCGGGATTACCAAAAAGGTTCATTTCTCTATGCCTGGACACAAGAACATTCCGACCTAGCCTACGTGCGCGCTTTCATGAAGCCGAGAGGGTCGGCCTTCATCCAATGGCTGGTCGAGCGATCAGATGGGCGGATCGAGCAGGATGCGGCCCAGCTGCTTGCCCACTCTGTGGAGGAAGATCCGCTCCTTGCCGAGCAAGAGCTAAACAAGTTGCTCAATTACGTGAATGATGGTCGGCCGATCCGTATCGAGGATATTGAGCGATTGACGCCATCGCATGGCCACCTGGATATTTTTTCTGTGGTCGACAAATTGGGAGATAAGCAGGGATCCTTGCCTCGGCTCCAACGCCTGCTCGAAGACCAAGACCCGGCCTATGTGTTCCTGATGTTGGTACGCCAGTTTCGACTGATGATTTTGGCTCGCCGGGCGATTGATATCGGGGAGGATCCGATCAAATCCATGAAAGTGCCGCCCTTTGTAGTGAAAAAGGTCAGCGCTCAATCCCGGCAATTTACAAGCGCCGAGTTGAAGGGGATTTATCAGCGACTGCTTGACCTAGATGTCTCGGTTAAGCGCGGCGAGGCCGATTTATCGCTGGATCTGCTTCCGCTTATCGCTGGCTTGTCCTGATAGCTTGATCCCCAACCAGAAATGGTTTGGCTGCACGGTGTCCATAGGCTGAATATCGGTACCCCCGACCTTGGCAGGTTCGGTGAGTGTTGACGGGTGGACAAAGCAGAGCGTCGCCACCCTCCCGTACTTTTCCTTATAGTAGCTCGCAGCCCGTTCAACACGCTTAGAAACCGCTATCTCATCATTTGAGTCGAACCACAGCATCCCGATATTCATAGCAAACTCCTCCTCGGTACCCCTTGTCAGCCTAGCGAACAGATGTTCTAATTATACGACCGTTTGTTCTAGGGTCAAGTCAAGATCCTGCTTAACCGCCGCGTGCAGCCAGGGGGTTTTGGCTGCTATGCTACAATTCCGCCGATTTCCCAATGGAAGGCGAATCGCTACTACCCAACGCACTCGGACTGCTCGCAGTCGGATTTCTGGTACTCCTCAACGCTTTTTTTGTAGCTGCAGAATTTGCCCTGGTGAGCGTCCGCCCCACGCGCATCGCGGAACTGGTGGCCAACGGAAATCGAACCGCACTGTGGGTGGCACGTGGACTCGAGAATCCAGACCGCTTCATCGCCGCCACTCAGCTCGGCATCACCCTGGCCAGCCTTGGCCTGGGATGGATTGGTGAGCCAGCTTTGGCTGGGCTGATCGAGCCACTGGTCCAGCTATTCCCAGCCGAATTTGCGACCGCCGTCTCTCATACCATCTCCGCAATCATCGCGTTCGCAATGATCACTTTTCTACATGTGGTCGTGGGAGAACTCATGCCGAAATCCATCGCGCTTCAGAGCCCAGAGCGCACGTCGCTGACCGTCGGTCGCCCGTTATCATGGACCGTGACGCTCTTCAAGCCCATGATCTGGGTGCTGAATGGGACCGGGAATGCATTGCTGCGGATCATCGGCGTCAAGCCTGCCGAGGGCCATGAGCTGGTCCACTCTGTGGAAGAACTGAAAATGATCGTCGCCGATAGCGCCGAGGTCGGAGTAGTTGCCGCTTCAGAGCAGGAGATGCTGCATGCGGTGTTCGACTTCCGAGAGTTGTTAGTTCGCCAGGTGATGAGCCCTCGCACGGAGGTTATCTCTGTCGCCTCAGACACCACATTGGAGGAGATCCTGAAGATCTCGGTATCGACCGGATTTTCCAAACTACCGGTATTTCAGGATGATCTGGACCGTGTGATCGGGGTTGTCCACTTGAAGGATGTCGTTGAAGCCATCCAGAGCAATGGTTCGGCAACCGCGAGCGATCTCATGCGTGAAACCATTTTCGTTCCCGAAGCTGCGCAGGTGGAAACGTTACTTCAGATTTTCCGTGCCCGGCACCAACACCTTGCCATCGTGCTCGATGAGTACGGGGGAACCGCGGGTATAGCGACCCTGGAAGACCTGCTGGAGGAAATTTTTGGCGAGGTCAGCGATCCGTTTGATCGCGATATTGAGATCCAATTGATGCCCGATGGATCCACCCTGGTAAATGGCCTTACGACGATCGACGACGTGAACGAACACTTTGGGTTGAAGTTGTCCGATCCTAACTATGACACTATTGCCGGTTTCATTCTCGGCCAGCTCGGGCGCCTGGCAGAATTGGGCGATAACGTCGACGTGGATGGTGCCAGGCTCCGAGTGGTGGCCATGGACGGTCGGCGCGTTTCCAAGGTCTGGGTTTTTCCCATCGCCTCCAACGAATCACAGACAGCAAAATAAACGCGTGGAATATGTTGAGGTAGCTGTAAACCTTCCCGCTGTGCGGGGTACCTTTCATTACCATCTGCCCTCGCGGATGGAGGGCAAGGTCGGCGTGGGCCATCTGGTGACGGCCCAGTTTGGCCATCGGCCGGTCCAAGGCGTTGTGATCGATCTCCCCAAGGTGCCTGAGGTGCCCGAAACCCGACCCATCGACGACCTGTTGGATCCAGAACCAGTGCTCACCCAGCCTCAGCTGCAGCTCGCACACTGGATGGCAGAGTACTATCACGCGCCGCTCATCGAATCCATCACCTTGATGCTCCCATCGGGGCTCAGCCAACCGGCAGATTCGGAATACACGCTGATCGCGCCAGACGCGGTGGGCGAAAATACCGCGCAGGTACGCTTGATTCAACTCCTGACCAAACGCGGTCCGGTGCGAGGCCGTCAAATCGCACGCTCCCTGTCTCGATTGGACTGGCGCCGGGCGGCCGATCGACTGGTGCGCGACCAGGTCATCGTCCGTAAATCGGTGTTGAATCCTCCGCGTGTCTCCCCTCGTACGGTACGGACCGTACATTTAGCAGTCGCTCCGGAACAGACAGAGACTTTCGAAGACCTGGGACAACCTGGTGGCGCGGCCGCCCAACGTCGAAAGTCAGTCCTTGAATTACTGGTAGCCAAGGGTCATGCTCTGCAGGTAGGCCAGGTCTACTCAGAGACCGGAGCCAATTCGGCCGATCTTCGCTTCTTGGAAAAGCGCGAGCTGGTTGGCTTCCGTGGCCTCGAGGTGTGGCGCGATCCAGTGGCTGAGCTTGAGTTTGTAGCGGCCGAGCCGCCGGAACTTACCGATGATCAACTGCGCGTCTGGGACGAAATTCGGCCGGCCATTGGAGCACAGACCGGGCATGCATATCTGCTGCACGGCGTCACGGGATCGGGGAAAACAGAGATTTTCTTGAGGGCAGTGGGCGAGGCTCTGGATCGTGGCACATCTGCCATTGTGTTAGTCCCTGAAATTGCACTCACGCCTCAGACCTTGCGCCGATTCCTGGCCAGGTTTCCAGACAACCTGGGCGTACTCCACTCACAGCTCAGCGAAGGCGAACGCTACGACACGTGGCGTCGAGCACGGTCGGGTGCGTTGAAGGTGATGGTCGGACCGCGGAGCGCGCTGTTCGCGCCGCTGGCAAACCTGGGGCTGATCGTGGTCGACGAATCCCATGACGAGTCCTACAAGGAGCAAGGTCAGGCGCCTCGATACCACGCCCGGCAAGCCGCGCTCGAGTACGCACGGCTCAGATCCGCCGTATGCATTCTCGGCACCGCGACCCCCGACCTGGTTACCACCTTCCAATCCGGCAGGGGCGATCTCACCCGGTTGTCCCTGCCTCAGCGCATCCTTGGGCATCGAGACGCGCTGCGTCAGCAGGCATCAAAACTGGGAGTGCGCAGCCGCTACGAGCCGGCTGGCGGCCTGGCAGAAACCATTGCACTCCCTCCGGTGCGGGTGGTCGATATGCGCCAGGAGCTGCGCGCAGGAAATCGCTCAATGTTCAGCCGTGCGATGCAGCAATCGCTAGGGAAGGTCCTGGACAAAAAACAACAAGCTATTCTGTTCCTCAACCGGCGCGGGACGACCACCTATGTCTTTTGTCGCGATTGTGGGCACGTGATGCGCTGCTCCAATTGCGATTCGCCGCTGACGTTCCATTCCGCGCGGGAACGGTTGGTCTGTCATCACTGCGGCAACGATCGGCGAATGCCGGACAAGTGTCCTAACTGCGGCAGCTCAAGGATCAAGCAGTTTGGCGCCGGCACCCAACGCGTGCAGGCAGAGGTGGAGCAGTTGTTCCCTGAGGCGCGCACGCTTCGGTGGGACCGGGATACGACCCGCTCCAAGGGCTCGCATGACGCGATCCTCAGCAGCTTTATGGCTCATGAAGCGGATGTGCTGATTGGCACGCAGATGGTGGCGAAGGGACTGGACTTGCCGCTGGTCACTCTCGTGGGAGTGGTGCTGGCTGACATTGGATTAAATCTGCCGGACTATCGATCGCCCGAGCGTTCTTTTCAAGTGTTGAGCCAGGTTGCCGGTCGCGCCGGACGCGGATTGCTCGGCGGCCATGTCGTGCTCCAGACCTACGAACCGGAACACTACGCGATACAAGCCGCGGCCGAGCACGACTACCAGGCTTTCTATGAGGCTGAGCTCGAGATGCGAAGGCAGCTGGACTATCCACCCTACCGCAGGCTGGCGCGGCTGGTGTACCGGCACACCTCGGAGGATGCGGCGCGATCGGCCGCTGAGCGCATGGCGGGGTCAATCGAAGCGCGCATCCGTGAGCTTGGGGTGCGCCGCGCCGAGCTCATTGGCCCTGTTCCAGCCTACTTCCGGCGTGTTCGAGGAGAATATCGATGGATGGTGGTAATCCGGGCCGCCGATCCGACCCAGTTGCTGCCGGAAGACCTGCCCCGCGGGTGGACCGTCGACGTCGATCCGGTCTCACTACTTTGAGCCGCGACCGGCCGGAAGGGGGAGAGCTCTATTCGGCGGACAACTTATCTGTAATGTCGATAAATCGGTAGGGCAGGTTGAGGACTGTGAAATAATGCTTGTCGGGCAAGAGCGCGAGCTCGGTTCCGAGGTACTGGTTCAGTATCAGCCTGAACGTATTTACCGGGCTGATGTCTTCGTAAAGGTCAGAGTAGTCCCCGTCAGAAAAATAATAGGCATTCAAGATCGGCATTCGTTCGCGGACATCGGTCTCTTCTAAGCTTAGCGGATGCATCAACGAAGCGGGCCCATGGTCACCCTGAATAACAATAATCACGGGCCGATCGCGATCGGTCAAGATTTCTTCCACTACTTGCTCTAACCGATCGGAAACGTACTCTGTTTGCCCAACATAGCCCTCAATGTAGTCCGCGCGGGTCTCCCCTGTTATCAGTACCAGCCCGCCATCAAAATAAATGCTTTGGTCCTCACCGACCCGCTCACCATTGGGCCCAAACACGAATGGCGGATGCGGCACCATGAAGTGGGCCAGAATGAATTGCGGCCTGCTACCGCTCTCGAACTCCGACAAGCGGTCGAACATAAACAAGGCATGCTCGCGGTGAAAATCATATGCTGGAGTCAGAGACAGTAACCGGAGCACAGCGGGAACAGGAGTGGTATTGAGAAACAGATTTTGGAACGCGTCAACCACCCATCCTTGCGGAGTTATATAGTTTTCCGCGCTTCCGATGTCGGTAAGCTCATACTCATCGGCAAATACGTTGATTAGATAGCCGCGGCTTTTGAGGAATTCGAAAAGACGGTTTCGGTCCGCCATGACCTCAAGCGGGAGGGTATCGCTTGTTTCTTCGCCGATGGTTTCCGGCAAGATGTCCAGATAATCTAGATTGAGAGACGAAGTCAGAGATAATTCGGTCCAGGCGTAATTGGCGCTGCTCTCATCGGCAACGTAGAAACCTTTCTCTTCAAGGTAGCCAATGAACTCGGAGTTGTCGTAGTCCAAATACTCGCGAAAGGCCATAGACGAGCCGAAGCTGTCAGGAACAATATAATAAATATCTGGCAGCGTAGCTGCGGAAGATTTGGTAGCGGAAATCGGCTCGGTCAAAAGGCCCGCATTCCATTGCTTGACGAAATTTCCTACGCTCGTTCTAGGCTTCGTAATCTCACCGATGGCGATCTGGCCAACAGCCGTGAGCACAACGACCAGCGAAATGAAAGTCAATCCCTTGTTTATTGGGCCCGCCAGTCCCTTCGACCGCCAGAGCAGCCACATCACAGTTGCTCCACCGACCACGTACGCGGCAATCCAGATCACGTCACTGAACTGTCCTCTCACAAGTCCGATCCAGCTGCTTATCATTCCAGTCGATGCCAACAGCCAGGTAGCTGATTGAATCACGTGACCAAACGAGAAGGATAAAATTATGATGATCGAAGCGGCGGCCGATCCTTTCAACATGTCTTTCGTCAGATAGAGCGCCACCAGCCAAACAACAATGGCGAACGCAATTGCAGCAAGCAACACGGGAAAGATTCGTTGGAAGCGCAGCTGAGCCGCGTTGGCTCCATAGAGTGAAAGAACAGGAAATATTGCGAACAGAATTGGATGATACTGAATCGATCCCGTTCTCAGAATCGTACGCATGCCAGGTTGATCAATGGGTTTGACCGTGGGTATTTGCCGCAAAGAATTCTCAATATATTGTAGCTAACGGGGAAATTTCGCCATATGATCATCCACTCCTAGCTGGTTAGCCCAGCGTTAACGGCAGGTAGGTTTCTAATTTGCGGGTCTGACGCGCGAATTAAGCTAGAGCCGAACCGGGCGAAAATTCGTGTCGCGATCGTAGACGTCGATACCTTCCGACCGCTTCAGGGAATTGACCACCCAGTAGGTGAGGGGGGTTGCCAGCGCTTCGTAAGCACTCTTGACCAGCCACTGAGTAACGACGGCAGTCATGAGCGCCGAGGTCGGCAGGATGCCGTAAAAGGCGACCGTGATGAAGATCAGTGAATCAGCACCCTGCCCCACGATCGTGGATGCAATCGTGCGCATCCAGAGGTAGCGGCCTTCGGTACGCACCTTCATCTTAGCCAGCACAAATGAATTCAAAAACTCGCCGACCAGGTACGCCAGGAACGAGGCTACCAGCAGCCTGGGCGTGAATCCCAGAATGGCTCGATAGGCCTGGTCCGCTTGCTCAGGATTCTCATATACACCAGCGGTCCAGAACGAAGCGGGAGGGAGAATACCTGCAAGCCAGATGGCGACCACGGCCAGCAGGTTGCAGCCGAATGCGATCCATATCCCACGTCGCGCCGCCGGATACCCATACACTTCGGTTAGCACGTCCCCCACGATATATGCGATTGGAAAGAGCACAATCGCGGCTGGCAGCGTGAGCTCAATGGCGTCTGAAACCCGAATTGCGATCAGCCGAACGGCGATGATATTGGAAACTACCAGGGAGGTGGCGAGCAGAGCGACGACCACCGGGTACCAGCGGCCCATCTAGGTTGTATTTGAGGTCGCGGTCGGAGCGTCCCCGGGTTTCGCCCCCGCATCAGACTGAGCGGTCTCGTCGCGCATGGGAGCGATCCCGTCCCGGGTTCCATGCTCGGCTTCAACGGTAATCCCGATCCCGCCTCGCACGTTGAAAGCCCCACGTACCCAACACCAATGGGGTTCGAGGGCTTCCACCAGGTCATCGAGGATGGTATTGGTGACATGTTCATGGAACACGCCCTCATTTCGATACGACCACAGGTACAGCTTGAACGATTTGGATTCGAGGATCTTATTGTTTGGGATGTACTCGACGGTGATCGTGGCGAAATCTGGCTGCTCGGTTGCGGGGCATACGCAGGTGAATTCGTCCGATTCGAGCCGCACCATATAACGGCGCCCAGAATGGTGGTTGGGGAAGGTTTCCAGCTTCTTGCTCGGGTGAGCATTGCCGCCCAGTAATGTAAGTCCTTCTAGATCGGAAACTTCTGTCAATTCGCCCTCTCCTGGCAATGCGGAAGGTGGCGATTCCCCGAAATCCGCATTTGCGCGAATTCTGCTTCGCCCTGTAGACTCACTCGCCGGCTCATTGTATCAGCGGCATGAAGCTTGCAAAAAGCAAGGCATGGCCGCTATCCCACTGAAAATGAATTCTCATCCAGCTCGCGTCCTGGTTGTGGACGACGACGACTCCTACTGCACTATTATTCGCGAACTGTTGGTTCGCAATGGCTACGACGTTCGCGTCGCCTACAGCGTCGAAGAAGCCCTGAGCTTGCTGCAGGAAGAACGCCCAGATCTAATCCTCACCGATCTCATGATGCCTGAAGTGGACGGCATTACGTTTATCCGACAGCTGCGCGCAATGCCGCCGCACTCGGGAATTCCTACGATAGTTGTCAGCGCGCTGGTCCTGGCTCGGGAGCGCGCCGCAGCAGCACAGGCAGGCGCAGACGCCTTTGTGGCCAAGCCCTTTTCGATTCGGCAACTGCAAGCGACCATTCAGGAGGTCGTTGGGCAATAGAGTTGCTTTGATTCAGAATAAGCAAATGGCCGCCCCAGGGCGGCCATTTTTCTTGCCGTCTTGGTCAAACCTAGGCTCTAACCGTATAAGAGATCCCGGATCGCGTGCACTTGCCGACGGAGTCCATCGTCGCGTTCAATCAGATCTGAAATGCGGTCGTGGCCATACATAACGGTCGTATGATCCCGGCCTCCAAGCGCCTGGCCGATCTTTGGCAGCGAAGTCTCGGTTTCTTCCCTTATGAGGTACATAGCCACCTGGCGTGGCAGGGCGATCTGACGAGTACGGCGCGGCCCCAGCAGATCCTCCTCCGGCACCTGATATTGTTGCGCTACGGCCGCAATAATCTGGTTGGGCGTCATGGCCGCCGAGCGAGGCGCTACGTCGGACAAAGCTGCTTCGATGGTTTCTTCGTTGAGCAGCGCCCCGGTTAGATCGACATAGGCCAACGCACGGGTCAGCGCCCCTTCCAGCTCGCGGATGTTCCGCTGTGCCCTGCGGGCAATCAATTCAAGGTGCTCCTGAGCTACCTGCCGCCCCTCTCGCTCTGCTTTTGCGCGCAAGATAGCGACTTTCGTCTCCAAATCCGGCGGTTGAATGTCCGCTGCCAGCCCCCATTCAAACCGGGACCGGAGCCTCTCCTCCAGAGTGACGAATGCCTTCGGTGGTCGGTCCGAGGACAAAACCACCTGTCGCTCCTGCCCGTGCAGGGCATTGAAGGTATGAAAGAATTCCTCCTGGGTCGACTCTTTGCCCGCAATGAACTGCACGTCGTCAACCAATAAAATGTCTGCCTGACGATATCGCTCCCGAAATTCGGCAGTGCTGTGCGTGCGTATGGCATTGATCAGATCGTTGGTGAATTCCTCGGAGGAAACATACACCGCCGTTCGTCCGGCTGCGATGCTGGCTCGAGTAATGGCATGCAGAAGATGAGTCTTCCCAAGGCCCACACCCCCATACAGGAATAGTGGATTGTATGGTCCAGCCGGGTGCTCTGTCACAGCAACCGCTGCGGCGTGCGCCAGCCGATTGCTCTTTCCGACGACGAAGGTGTCAAATGTGTAGTTGGGATTGAGGTACTGAGTGGTAGGTGCCGAATCAAGGACTGGGGTTCGCGGCTGGTCCACGGTTCGCTCCGGGGTCGGTGCGCTAACTGGAGCCTGCTGTTGCCAAACCACAAACCGCACATCCACCGTCCGGCCCGCGATCCCGCCGAGCACCTGTTTGATGGTCGGCCGCAGCCGATCGTGCAGCCAGTCCCGGGCGAAGGCGTTCTTCACGCCAATGACGAATTCGCCATCCTCGTAGCTCAACAGCTCGGCATCGCGAATCCAGGTTTCAAATTTAGCGCGTGGCATCTCAACTTGCAGCTGCCCCAAGGCTGCCTGCCAGAGTCTTTCCGCCTGCATCCCCACCTCCGTGGAAAATTTAGTTTTCTTCTAGAGTGCGGTCGGGCTTTAGTTCCTGAAGAGGATCTGTCCCGTGCGACCAAGTACGTGTTACTGGCTCGCGGTTCGCATTCTAGCAGAAGCGTATGGCACGATCAATGCTTGCGGCCCCCTCTAACCTAAAAAGATTCGAATCTTTAAGAACCGGCAATCTTAAGGAATGCTGAGGGGATTGATTCATCAGGGACTGGCAAGCTATCGGGGACTGGCCGAGTTCCTCCCCCAATATGGCGAGCTATTCTGGAGACACTCCGCCAGATGTTGGGGATTCTTCGGTACGCACTCGTTATCGCTCGCGCTGCACTCAAACCTTAAGGCTTCATTGCCTGGTTGGTTGGGCCCACGGCGCGTGACGAGATTCCAATCTGGAGCGTTCATCTGAACCGAATCGGGCGATTCATCAAAGTCGTCTGATCGGGCGCAGTTGTGCGGACCGATCAGGCCTTGAGCGCAAAGCTGAGCGCCTCCGAAAGACCCGACATCTCATGCAGCTTCAGCTCCGGAGGCAGATCGACTCCCTGCTCAGCGCGCCTGGGCAACACAACTGACGAGAAGCCCAGCTTGACCGCTTCGCGCAGGCGCGGCTCGAGGTTGGGTACGCGCCGAAGCTCCCCTGAAAGTCCGATCTCACCAATCAAGGCCAGGTCGGGTGGCAGCGGCCGGTCGCGAGCCGAAGACGCGATGGCAGCCGCCAGCGCCAGATCGGCCGCGGGTTCCTTGACCTGCATTCCACCAACGACATTGATGAAGATGTCTTGATCCGATAGCTGAATGCCGACCCGGCGGGTGAGCACGGCGGTGATGATCAACAGTCGGTTGGTATCTACACCATTGGCTGTCCGCCGTGGGTGGCCGAAGGAGGTGGGGCTGGTCAGGCCTTGCACCTCCACAAGCAGAGGACGCGAGCCCTCCATGGTGACGGCGATCGCTGAGCCCGGAGCGTCGCTTCGCCTCTCCGCCAGGAATGCTTCCGATGGGTTGGCAACCGCCTCCATTCCCGATGGCCCCATTTTAAATACGCCAACTTCGGTGGTAGCCCCGTACCGATTTTTCACCGATCGCAGCAGCCGGTAAGAGTGGTAGGGATCGCCTTCCAGGTATAGAACGGTATCGACCAGGTGCTCCAGCACCCGCGGGCCGGCGATTGCTCCCTCCTTGGTGACGTGCCCAACCAGAAAAATGGCTACGCCCGAGGATTTGGCGACCGCCTGCAAACGCAAAGCACATTCACGGACCTGGGAGATTGATCCGGCTGCCGACTCTATATCGGCAGAATGAACCGTCTGTACCGAATCGATGATGGCCAACTTGGGTCCTACGGACTCAATCTGTCCGATGACGCGATCCACATCAGTCTCGGTTGCAAGGTACAAATTTTCCGCCGGCTGGGCACCATTGGAGACACGCAGCGCCCGAGATTTGATCTGCGCTACCGATTCTTCACCAGAAACATAGAGCACAGGCCCTGCGGCTGCCACCTCGGCGCTCATCTGCAGAAGCAGCGTGGACTTTCCGATCCCCGGGTCACCGCCAATCAACACCAGCGATCCAGGAACCACGCCTCCACCCAACACCCGCGCGAACTCGGAATTTGCGAGCGGGAGCCGGTCATCAACGCCGACCTCGACCTCGGACAGTCTCTGTGGCGCACTGCCGGATGCCGGGGAGGCGGAAGCGCGGCCCGCGCTTTGCACCTCTTCCACCATGCTGTTCCACTCCCCACACTGCGGGCAGCGCCCCAGCGGCTTGGCCGCCGTGCGCCCGCATTGCTGGCATACATATTGGGTTTTAGCCTTGGCCATTCTCGAATCAAGCCTCTCGTAAGCGAAACTGGATTATATCCAAGCCCAACACACCCCTCCCTTGTCTGGCCCCTGCTTTGCGAGTTACCATGCATCCACACCAAAATGGCTCGCGTCTGGTTTTACAACATCCCCTTTCACGGACATGTGAATCCCACCCTGCCGCTGATCCGCGAAATAGTCACACGCGGCGACGAAGTGACCTACTTTTCTACCGCTTCGTTCGAGGCGCGGATTCAGGCGACGGGGGCTCTGTATCGTGGCTATGGCAGCTCATACTCCTTCGAGCAGACGCGAACGGTGGCGCATGTGATTCACCTGGGCAACCAGGTGGCAGAGGCAACCTACGCATTGCTTCCGGAGGTGTTGGAATCGGTCGCGGCAGAAGCACCTGACTACCTGATGTTCGATATGAGCGCGCCGTGGGGCAAGATCGCCAGCCGCCAAATGCACATTCCAGCGATCGCCAGCTTTCCTCATCTGCCTTTCTATTGGAGAACCGTGCTCAACGATTCCCGGGTGCTGCGCAAGGGGATACAAAGCGTTCGGCCCGGCTACGGATACTGGCGCCGGCTCCAACGCCAAACCGCCAAAATCATTAAGGACTTCCGGCTACGCGATCCGAAGTCGATCAATGTCCTGTCAAGTTCGGCCGAACTCAATATCGTATTTTCTTCACGTCTCTTTCAGCCCTACGAGAAGCATTTTGATGATTCGTACCTGTATGTGGGACCCGAAATCGAACTCGATCGTCAGGAACAACCGATGCCGATTCAAAAGCAGGCGGGCGAAAAGCTAATTTACGTAGCGGTGGGCACTGTGTACCAGGCCAATCTGGAGTTTTTTCGGGCTTGTTTCAGGGCCTTCGCCGATCCCAAGTATCAGGTGGTCTTGTCCGTAGGCAGGGCGATCGAACCAGAGGCGCTCGGACCCGCTCCTGAGAATTTCAGGGTCGAGCAGTATGTCCCGCAGCTCTCCGTGCTTGAACAATCGGACCTCTTCATCACCCATGGAGGCATGAACAGCATCAGCGAGGCCGTCATGTACGGCGTGCCGATGATTGTGGTCCCCAATACCATCGAGCAAGCCATCAATGCGGCCAGAATAGAGAAACTTCAGGCGGGGCTATACCTGGATCCAGGCCAGCTGACATCGGCCGGAATACGCCGGGCGGCCGAGATGGTGCTCTCCGACCCTGCAGCGACGATCGGGCTTAGGCAGATTCGCCGCTCTTTTGAAGATGCAGGCGGCGTCGCGCGCGCGGCAGAAGCGATACAGTCCTTCAAGAAACGCCACCAGCTCACTTAGTCAACCCCTATCCGCATTAAAAGTCGAGACTATGTCTCTATTTTTCCAATTTGAACTGTAGCTTCTCTATAATGAGGGCGCGGAGGGAAAGCGATATGGCATACCTGGCGAATTACACACAGTTCAATGGGCGGCATTGGGAAACTGGATCTGTTCACAATGTTCTGGCCTATCAGGGGAATGAAATCCCTGAAACCGGGCAGCCGATGTCTGAAGCCATGTTGATGGGCATCAGCGGGGGCGCCGCGTTTGGGTATTTCGTCTTCGAATATGCGAGTACCGACCCTTTTGTTTCCTTGCTTTCCCGAAACACATTCGACCCGCTCGATACGCTATTGGAGCGATTAGCGATTCCGCAGGATCTTTTCCATACCGCCGATCCCAAAAAGGGCGTACGCAATTTAGTCGAGGTGCTCGAGAGCGGTCGCCCGGCCATCGTTTGGGCGGATGTGTTTGGCCTGCCCTACAATGCCCTCTCGTATGACGAGCAGAATTGGGCCATGTTCCCCATCGTCGTCCATGGGTACATGGATGGAAAAATCCGCATCGCGGACCGCTCGAGTCGGCCGCTCCAGATCACGGAGGCAGAATTGGCGACTGCTCGGGCTCGAGTTAAGAAGGATAAATACCGCGTGCTTGCGCTGGGCACACCCGATTTGAGCAAGCTGCCCAGCGCCATACAAAAGGGCATCTGGCAGTGCATTGCGCTCTACACCGAAGCCCCTCCGAAAGGTGGGCGCGATAACTTTGGATTCGCGGCCTATGAAAAGTGGGGCAAGATGCTGACCAACACCCGCAACAAGCAAAGCTGGGAACGGATGCTGGCTCCCGGAAGCAGAATGTATGCCGCCCTTGCTGGATTTGGTTATCAGCCTGGTGCGTTCGGTTGGGCACGTACGTTCCCATCCAACCAGGTTGACGATCGAAACATGTATGCCGATTTCCTGGATGAGGCTGCATTGATCCTCAAGAAACCGGAGCTCAAAGGGGCGGGCGAGCAGTTCAGAGCGAGCAGCGAGGCCTGGCTCAACCTGTCGGAGGCGCTGCTTCCCGATGACGTCCCGCTTCTGAAGGAGGCCAAGGAGCTGCTGGTATTGAAGCGTGATCTATTTGTCGAACAGGGCGGAAGCGCACGTCATGAGATGTTGGAGGCAGAGGCGCGATTGTCTGAAATCTACTCGCTAGCTGCGGCCGATTTTCCGATGTCGGAACAGGAAGTTGCAAGCATGCGAGAGGGACTCGCCGAACACGTGATGAATATTTCCAATATCGAACGGGGAGCTATCGAGCTGCTGCAGGCCGCCATGGGGTAGCCGCGATATCGCTCGGCGGGGAAACAAAAAAAGGCTGCCCCGCGGGACAGCCCTCAGAATGCTAGCCTTGCGGGCGCCTAGCCTGGTGCGAGGGCCTCTTCTTCCTCTTCAATTTCCGGGGTGCCGTGCGCAAGAAGCAGCTCGCCATCGGCAACGTCCACCAGCACGGTGTCGCCATCCTGGAATTCGCCGGTCAGCAGCGCATCCGACAACACATCTTCGACCTTGGCCTGAATCACTCGTCTGAGCGGGCGGGCGCCCATCTCAGGCTCATAACCCAATTCGGCCAGCAGCTCGCGCGCTTCTTCTGTGGAACGCAGCTTCAAATTGTGATCCTCGAGCCGCAGCGCTACTTTCGTCAGCTCCAGATCCACGATCGCCTTAATTTGCTGTATGGTCAGCGCATGGAAAACAATTACAGAATCGACACGATTGATGAACTCGGGCCGAAATTCCTTCTTCAGCTGTTCGGTTAGGCGCCGGTGCATTTCTTCGTATGCCAGCCGTTCCTCCAGGTCTTCATCTTGCTGAGTCGCAAAACCCAACTTGGTCTGGTTCATAATCAGCTCCGCGCCCAGGTTCGAAGTCATCACAATCAGGGCGTGGCGAAAATCAACCTTCCGTCCTTTGGCATCGGTTAGCTGGCCCTCTTCCATGATCTGCAGCAGCATGTTGTGGGCTTCGTTGTGCGCCTTTTCGATCTCGTCAAACACAATAATGGAATAAGGTCGCCTTCGAATGGCTTCCGTCAGCTGACCCGCGTCTTCATATCCAACATATCCTGGAGGAGCCCCTACCAAGCGGCTGACCGAGTGGCGCTCCATAAACTCCGACATATCGATTTGAACCAGTGCATCTTCGCTGCCGAACAAGAACTCAGCCAGCGCCTTCGTCAATTCTGTCTTTCCAACTCCGGTTGGGCCAAGAAAGACAAAGGATCCGACCGGGCGCTTTGGATCCTTCAGGCCGGCGCGCGCTCGCCGTACTGCCTTGGAGATGGCCTCAATGGCCTCGTCCTGGCCAATGATCCGCTCGTGGAGCGCATCTTCCATTTGCATCAAACGCTCTGATTCTTCCTGGGCAATCTGCATGACCGGCACGCCGGTCCACATGGACACCACTTCGGCGATGTCCTCAGCGGTTACCTTGGGGCTGTCCTCGCTACGCTCCCAACCAACCCGCAGTTGGGCCATTTTTTCTTCCAGCTCCGCCTCGCGATCCATCAATTCCTGAGCGTCGTCGTAGCGTGCTTCTTCCATGGCGCCCTTGTGGGCATCCCGCGTCTCACGCAGCTCCCGTGTGACCTCCTGCATCGAGCGCGCGGCAGGGCTCTTATACATCCGCACTCGGGAGGCTGATTCGTCGATAAGGTCTATGGCCTTGTCGGGCAAAAAGCGATCTGGCACGTATCTGTCGGAGAGGTGAGTTGCGGCCTCTAACGCTTCATCGGTAATAATCAGCTTGTGATGATTCTCATACGGCGCCCGGATGCCGCGCAGAATTTCGATTGTCTCCTCAACGGTGGGTTCATCGACAAAGACTGGCTGGAAGCGACGCTCGAGCGCAGAATCGCTCTCGATGTACTTCCGATACTCATCCTGGGTCGTCGCCCCAATCACCTGGAGCTCGCCACGCGATAGCGCCGGCTTCAATATGTTGGCGGCATCCACGGAAGACCCCGCAGAGCCTGCGCCGACCAGCATGTGAACTTCGTCGATAAATAAAATCGCCCCGGATGATTTCAATTCGTCGATCACCCGCTTGAGCCGTTCCTCGAACTGGCCACGATACATGGTTCCCGCAACAAGCGAGCCAACGTCCAATTGCAGCACACGTTTGCCCAAAAGCGGCTCAGGTGTCTCACCGGAGACTATCCGCTGGGCGAGCCCCTCGGCGATGGCCGTTTTTCCAACACCCGGATCGCCAATCAAAGCGGGATTATTCTTCGTGCGCCTGGCCAGGATCTGGATGACTCGCTCTATCTCCATCTGACGCCCGATCACCGGGTCCAGCTTGGATTCTTCTGCCATTCCAGTCAGGTCAGTCGCGAGCTGATCGATCATGGGGGTCTTGACTTGCTGCTCTTTGCGCTCTCGACTGGAAGAGCGGCCCGTGTGGCGGGTGGGGGTTTCTTGCAGCGCCCGGCGAGTCTGCCGGCGAATCTGCTCTGGCGTGATTCCGAGCCTGCGGAGCACATCCATGCCCACGCCTTCCCCCTGCCGAACCATGCCCAACAGGAGGTGCTCGGTTCCGATGTAGTGATGCCCCATACGACGGGCTTCTTCGATGCCCATTTGAAGCACCTGTTCGGTCCCGGGAGCTAATTCGATTCGGCTGCTGGGGTTTCGTCCGACGCCCGTAAGCCGCTCGACCATCTCCTTGACTCGAGCCGGATCCAATCCGAGGTCGCGCAATACGCGACCGGCAATCCCACCCTCTTCTCGGATCAATCCGAGTAGAAGATGTTCGGTGCCGATGTAGTTGTGATGCAAGCGCTCAGCCTCTTCGTGCGCTAGGCTGAGCACCCTTCTGGCTCGCTGTGTGAAGCGTTCCATCTTGTCGGCCAAGAATTAATCTCCCTGGAGTTCTATTTGCTTTTTCGATTTTACCAAAGAGTCCCCTCGGGGGCTCCGAGTCAGGATTAACGTCCTATGAAGTACTTTCTGGCTCTTCCGAACCCGATTCCACTTCTTCCACCATCTCAGGTTGCTCTTGTGGCTCCGATTCCGGCTCATTCTGCTCTTCGTCGGTCTCAGGCTCAGGAGCATCCGGCTCGCTCTCGGTTTCAGGATCTTCCGATTCGATCTCGGACTCAGGAACATCCGGCTCAATCTCGGTTTCAGGATCTTCCGATTCGATCTCGGACTCAGGAACATCCGGCTCAATCTCGGTTTCAGATTCCTCGGGTTCACCTTCGGCCGGAATATCTTCCGCTTCCATGTCGAGCGCCTCTTCCGCCTCGAGTTCAGCATCAAAGTCCGCTTCGGTCTCCGGTTCTGGCTCCTCGTCTACCTCTACCTCCTGGACTGCGGCTTCCCAATCCCTATCGGCATAATCAGACGACTCTACCCGCTTCAGACTCAAGCCGATTCTGTGTCGAAGAGCATCGACTCGAATCACCCGCAGCGTCAGCACCTGTCCTTCCTGGACTACCTCGCTCGGGTGCGTAATGTGTCGATCCGAAAGTTCGGAGATATGAACCAGTCCCTCAATGCCATAATCCTCGAGGCCCACAAGCTTCGCGAATGCACCGAACTTAGTGAGCTTTGTAATCGTGCCCTCAACGAGCTGACCCTCGTCATATTGCTCCAGGATCTTCTCCCAGGGATTTTCCTCGAGTTCCCGGATAGACAGGCTGATCCGGTTGCGTTCTGGATCCACTCCAAGCACCTTGACCTGCACCTCTTGCCCCACGCTGAGCACCTCACGCGGATTGCTCACTCGTTTCCAGGAGATCTCGGAGATGTGCACCAATCCATCCGCTCCCCCGATATCGATAAATGCTCCGAAGTCGGCCAGGCTGATCACATGCCCGGAGCGGATTTCGCCAATCGCCAGTTCTGAGATCAACCGCTCCTTGAGTACTTCGCGCGCCTCGCGCGCTGCAGAGCGTTCTGACAATATCAAGCGGTTTCGCTGCCGGTCGACTTCAATCACCTTGGCTACCAGTTGCTCACCAACCATGCTTCCCCAACGATCTTCGGGCGTTTCCCCGTCAGCTCGACGACGGCGAGCCAGACTGACCTGTGAGGCCGGCACAAATCCTCGAAGTTGGCCCATCTTGACGATCAGGCCACCCTTGTTGTAGCCGGTCACTTCGCCCTCGAAGATGTCCTTCGATTCCAGAAGCTCTTCTGCCTTCTTCCAATCTTGCTCTTCTTCGGCGCGGACTAACGACAGCTCAGGCCCACTGCGGCCGCCCGGCCGTATGATGTACACATTGATTTCTTGTCCGACGTCTAGGGTTGCTCGCTGATCTTCGGGGATTTGCTCGAGTTCTCGAGCGGTGATGATGCCTTCGGATTTAGCGCCGATGTCGACCAGGACATCAGCCTCAGTCGCGCGTACGATCGTGCCAACGCGAATCTCGCCTCGCCTAGGCGCATTTAGCTCATATTCTTCGGACTCAAGGAGCGCGTCCATCGGGTGTGGCTCAACCTTATTCTTACCCTCAGCACCACCCGCTGCGCTCTCCTTCTCCTCGTCTATCATTGACGGGATTTGCTCCGGCGGATCAGCCCACGGATTATAAAGGGGTTGATAGGGGATGACAACCTATCGCCAAATCTCGTGCGGTATAATGCCGCTCGGCCCAGATCTGACCCAAACTGCGCCCCAGGTACCAAACTTTGACACCCGTATTCCCATTTACCGCAATCGTTGGGCAAGAGCGCATGCGCCGTGCGCTTGAGCTAAATGCCGTAAATCCCCGAATCGGCGGAGTCTTGATCCGCGGCGAACGCGGCACCGCCAAATCCACTGCGGCCCGCGCGCTAGCCGCGCTGCTCCCCGAAGTTAGCGTCGTTGCCAGGTGTCGGTTCAGATGCAATCCAGAGCAGCCAACCACCTGGTGCACAGAATGCCGCGAGCGTGCGGCGTCCGGTGAAGAGCTTCCTTCGGAAGTCTTTCGTACCTCCTTCGTCGACCTGCCAGTATCAGCAACCGAGGATCGGGTGGTCGGCACTTTGGATATTGAACGGGCCATCAAGGAAGGCGAGCGCCACTTCGAGCCAGGAGTCCTGGCGTCTGCCAATCGCGGTCTGCTCTACATCGATGAAGTGAATCTGCTGGACGATCACGTGGTGGATTTGTTGCTAGACTCGGCTGCGCTTGGCATGAACATCGTAGAACGAGAAGGCATTTCATTCAGCCATCCCTCGCGTTACATCCTGGTTGGCACAATGAACCCTGAAGAAGGCGATTTGAGACCCCAGCTGCTCGATCGCTTTGCGCTGTCGGTCGATATACATGGTCTATCTGACCCCGATGATCGAGTGGCCATTATGGAGCGGAATCTGGCCTTCGAGCAGGACCCGGTCGGTTTTCGAGAAGAGTGGATGGAGAGCGAACTCGAACTTTCCAAGCGCATTGAAACCGCGCGTAAAACTGTCGACAAAGTGAGCTATGAGACGCGGAACTTGCATGCAATCGCAGCCCTCACGTCCTCATTAAATGTCGACGGCCATCGGGCTGACCTGGTGATTTTGAAAGCCGCCAAGGCACATGCGGCCTTTGAGGGCCGCGAGGCGATCGATGATTCCGATATCGCGCGTGCAGCAGAACTCGCGCTTCCCCACCGTTTGCGGCGTGGACCTTTCCAGCAGGCCGAAATCAAGCTCACCGACATTGAAGACCGAATTGAGCAGATCCAGAGCCAGGCGGGAGGCTCACCAAAATCCGAACCTGAACCGCTGGAAGAGCAGGAACTCGACCGAAAAAAAGTCAGCGCCAGGGCGTAGCCCGGGAATCCGAAGAAGATAACAAGGAGCTCGGGCAGGCCAAGCCGGCTGAACAAACCGTCGTCGATTCACTCAGCGCCCGGTGGTGGGAAGGCGGCGACAAGGTCAAGGTGGGATCTGAATTTTCCCCCCGGCGCCTGCAAAATCCCCTCGATCGCATAACCCGTAAGCATGGCGGGCGTCGGACGCTCACCCGTACCGATCGCAAACGCGGCCGCTACATTTCCGCTCGTCTGGCACAGGACCGCACCACCGATATCGCCTTCGATGCCACGATGCGAGCCGCCGCCCCTCATCAAATACACCGATCTAAAGAGAAAGTGGCATTTGCCATCCGGCCTTCGGATCTCCATCGAAAGGTCCGCATTCGAAAAGCGTCCAACCTGATCCTGTTTGTCGTGGACGCCTCCTGGTCCATGGCGGTAGCAGAACGGATGTCAGCCACGAAAGGCGCCATTCTTTCGCTTCTGAACGACGCCTACCAACGCCGGGATCGAGTGGGGCTGGTAGTTTTCCAGAAGGATCGCGCGCTTACGGTCCTGCCACCCACCAACTCGGTCCAGCTCGCGCAGCACGCATTGGCAGACATTCCTGTGGGCGGGAAGACACCGCTGTCGGCTGGACTAACGCTCGCGCTCGAGACCTTTACCAGGGAAAGGCTGAGCCATCCCGAAGTCCTTCCCCTGATGGTGCTGCTGACAGACGGAGCTGGGAACGTCTCACTCGGCAACCTGCCGCCGCAGGAAGAAGCCATGCTTGTCGCGGACCGTATTCGAGAAAACGAGATCCGCTCGGTGGTCATCAATATGGAGCACGCCGCCTTCGACCAGGGGTTGGCCAACGCGTTGGCAGATCGGCTAGGTGCCCCCTGCTACACGCATCAAGAGCTCAAAGCTGAGCACCTGTACCATGCGGTTCGGCAGGAGACGGAACTCACTTCGGCCTAGTTAGCTTGAGATGTTCCATCTGGCGATCACCAGCAAAAGGGGAATTCCTGGGCTAGCCTGCCAGCTTTCGCTGCAAACGATTGATGCGGTGTTCGACCTCGGCAGACCGCTGATCTCGCCTCCACCCCTTTGGCCACTTGTTCACCGCACGCGAAGCCGTCTCCGCCCATTCATGTGCTTGTGAGAGGTCTTTGACCTCCCACTCGTAGTACATCGCCAGTTCGATGCATGGAGCAGGATCTTCTGGCGCTGCTTCGTGCCATTCCGCCCAGCTTGATACCGCATGTGCGCGGCGCTTTTGGCGTTTCAGCATTGCCGTCCGAAGCTTGAGTACCTCGGCTCGCAGCATGTCATTGGGAGCGCTTCGCACAGCTGCCTGGTAGGCACCCTCCGCTTCCTCAATTCGGCCGTTGGCCTCGTGCCAACGAGCTACAGCAAGCGCTTCCCCTCCCGCCAGCCCACTCGGATCCTGGTCCAGATGCTTTTCTAAAACAACGGACGAAAGCCCAACCAGGGAAAGGATGTCGATGGCATTGTGGTAGATCACCCGGGTCATATCGGAAGCATCGCCGGTTCGCAGATAATCCAAATACATCCCCGGGATCAGCTCACCCGGCACGTCTTCTTCGGTGCGTTCAACTTCCAGCACACGACGCTCTAGCGTGCCTAACCGGCAATTGGGCAAGGTCTTACTCCACAGGCGTCGCGAGGGGTACAGTAGATCGAGGTGTGGTCGTCCCGAGAGACGCCAGCGATCACGCACGGCAATGGTGTAACGAGATTCAAGGATCGGCAGATCAAATGAGCGCCCATTGAACGTCACCAGCCCATCCACATTCTCGAGGTCGGAGCGCAACAGCTGCAGGGTCGCAGCCTCCTCTTCTGGATCGCGCAGGAAATACTGTCGCAGGTTGAACCCACCTTTAACGAAGGTGCCCAGGCCAATCAAGAATCCGAGCGTTCCTGCCCCTCCTGAAAGCCCGGTGGTCTCGATGTCGACAAAACCCCATCGACGGATCTTTGAGCCGCTCAAACCCGGGTCGTTGCCCACTTCCGCCGCAAGTCCGGAGGCATACGTCAACAGCTCCTGGAGCGGTCGATTGCCGTGGAGGTAGTCGGATGGGTAGTGAGTATTGATGTGAAAGGCATGGCCGCTAGCGGTCTTGGTTTCCTCGCCTTTTGGTAGATCCCGGATTTCGCCGCTTCGCCGAGGTCGTGCGCGAGAAGTACCCCGCTCGAGCCGCTCTAGACGGCGTCTTAGGTCACTGGACATTGGCTGCCTTCATATACTTAGGATGATTGTCACCCATTCGCCCTGACATTCTTCCGTGCTGAATATGTACCGCGGGAGCTATTATAGGGCTGGAGACAGAGCAACAACGCTCAGTCCTCCTTTGGCAAACGCCTCCACCGGGTTTCTCCCTCACCGCCCCGGTGGAGGCTAACTTTATTCTGTTGTACTACTCTTGGGGATCGGCGGTGGGCAGCACCACCGTAAAGGTTGTTCCCTTGCCTAGCTCAGACTCGACCCATATTCGACCGTCGTGGTTGTCGACAATCGATTTGACGATCGAAAGGCCAAGTCCCGTTCCGGGCATATCCTCGGGGGCATTGCTGGCTCGGAAGAACTTGTCAAACAGATAAGGCTGATCGGCTGCAGGAATTCCCGGGCCGGAATCTCTTACGCGCAAAATCACCTGATCGCTTTCCCCTTCGCCTTCAATATAAATGACGCCTTCAGGGGGCGTGTATTTGACCGCGTTGTCGAGCAGATTGCCGATCATTTGCCTTAATCGGATCGGCGCCCCAAGAACCATTGGCAACTCTTCAGGAATATCCGACTCCAGAGTCAGGCCCTTGCCTTCCGCAGTACTTCGCATGCTCTCAAGCGCGTACCGCGCAAGGACTGCGATCGGCGTGTTTTCTTTTGCTTCGTCTAAGCCTGCCTCGATTCGACCCAAATCCAACAGGTTGCTCACCAGGTCCGTGATTTGGCCTACGCTGAGTTGCACCCGCCGAATGAATTCCTCTTGCTGCACATTCAACCCACCGGAGCGCTCGATCAGTTCGACGTAACCCAATATGGCAGTTAGAGGAGAGCGTAAGTCATGAGACACAGTGGTGACGAATTCGGACTTGATTCGATCCAGTTCTTTGAGATGGGTGATATCTTGCATCACAATCGCCTGTCCGATGCCTTCGATCGGTGTTCGTTGGGCGTTGAACACTCTGCCGTCCTGGAGTTCCACTTCCTCTCTCTTCGATACTCTGCCGGAGGCACGCAGCATTGCCAGGATGCGAGGGTTTTCAATGACTTCGCCTACCGGACGCCTGTTCCAATTTCCATTCACTCTGAAGGCGTCCCGCGCGGTCTGATTCATGATCAGTAGTCGGTTCTCGGGATCGACAACGATCACGCCATTTTCAACCCGCGCCAATATCGTCTCCAACTTGCGACGCTCCGCCTCCGAACTATTGAACAGCCTTGCGTTTTCGATCGCAATGGCCGCGTAATCTGCCATAGCCGTCAGGATGGCGACATGCTCGCGGGTCAAAGTGTTTCCAACCTTACGATTGTCAACCCCCAAGACGCCGATCGTACGGCCGCGCGCCTTCAACGGCACGTAGATCAGAGAGTGCACCAAATAAGAGGTTTTGATCTTTTGAGGAGTCTGTTCGTCCAACAGCACAGGCTCACCGGATTCAATGACCTGTCCCGCCAACGAGTCTTCTACTTGAAGCCGGAATGTGCGTGCAAACACCTCGTCGAAGTTCTTAGAAGCCCGCATATACAGTTCGCCGGTGGTCTCGTCCAGCAGCAGCAGGCTGCCCTCTTCAGCGCCGGTCAGGCGAACTGATTCGTCAACGACGGCCGTCAACACGTCGTTATGGTCCAACATGGCGGTGACCGTGCGCCCGATAAGGGTCAGAGTTTCGAGCTCTTCCAGCCTGCGCTCAAGTTTTTCAGCTGCAGAACTAGCGTTGTTCTGCCCATCAATAATCTCTCGCCAGCGTCTGCGCTGAACCAGTGCCCTTCCCACCGCGGCCAGCATGAGTTCCGCCTCGAAGGGCTTGCCCAGCAAATCGAAAGCGCCGGCTCGCATGGCCTCCACCGTTAAGGTTTCGTTCCTCGCGCTGGTCATCATGATGACTGGAGGATGGGGAATCTCCGAGCAGACACGCTGGATCAATTCCAGGCCGGTTAGATTCGGCATCTGGTTGTCGGTGATCACGACATCCGGTTCGATTTCGCGCACCAGGGTGAGCGCCGACATGCCATCGCCGACGGTTCGCACCTCGTAGCCGGCCGGGCCGAGTACCGCTTCTTCAAGGTATTGACGGATGTCCGGGCTGTCGTCAGCGACGAGTATCAGGGGTTTATTCATGTTTGGTTTCAAGGGAGGGTGCATGAAGCTTGCTAGCGGCTTGATCCTAGCATGCCCACCTGTAGGCGCACATGGTACTCACGTAGAGAATGAGATTCAGGCGCTTGGGGCAGGAGTAGATTCGGCCTGCAAATGTGGCATCTCATCCAGTTTCTGCAGCATCGTTTCGAGATCGCCGCTAAGAACCTGGAGCCGCTTGCGCTGGGGCGGGTCTTCGGAGTTTTCTAGTAAGTCAGGGATCTGATCTTTCAATTCTTTGAGTTCGGCGCGGACACGTTCGACCCAGGCCACCTGATCCTTCAAACCGGTAAAGGTCTCGTCCACGACTTCTTGCAGTTCTTCAGCCCGACCCGTGAGAGCTTGGAATAACCGCGCGTTGATCAGCGAAATCGACGCATAGTCCCCCACTGCTTCCAACATTCGTTGGTTTGGATCACTGAATGGTTTGGCTTCTTCTCTGGCAACTGTGAGCACTCCGATGGCTTCTTCGCGTGCTTTAATCGGAACGATCAGCGCCGCCTTTGCGAAACGAGCTAGCTTGAATTGTTCCAATCCCTCTCCGTGGATGCTAAGCGTCTCTGCGGAGAGCATTACCAGGGAACTTACGCCGTCATCCCAGGCCTGATGGATCTTGTTGGCCAGCGCCTTCGGCATTCCGCGCTGCGCGCGCAGGAAGAGCTGGCCGCTGTCTTCATCAAGGAGCAGCACCCAGCCCATATCCGCGTTCGTGACATTCAGGGCGCTCAGCATCAGCTTGTCGAACAGCTCGCGCTGATTCGTGGTTGAAGTGACAACTTTCCCGATTCCGTAGATGGTGGTGAGTTCGCGAACCCGCCGCTCTAATTGACGGTGGCTGTCTGCCAACTCAGCTGCAAGCTGTCTTGTTTCGTTGCTCAGGCGGACTTCTTTCAGTGCGCGTTCAATCGCGGCCAGGGCTTCGGCCTCGCGCAGCGGCTTGACCATGTAGTCTTTGGCACCCAATCGGAAGGCCTGGATAGCGTCCGCTTCCTGGCCCTCTTCCGCCGTGACCAGTACAGGAACATCAAGGCCCTGCGATCGCAGCGCGACCAGCAGATCTTTTCCACTTAAACCGGGGAGCATGAGACTGGCAACGATCAGATCCGGGGAAAAAGAGACCGCCTGCTGGATCGCCGTGCCGGCCTCGTCTGCGGTTGCCACTTCGTAGCCCAGTGGCTCCAGCACCTGACGCGCCAAGAGATCCAGTACATCTGGATCTTCATCTACTATAAGTACGCGCTCTGTCGCCGGAGAGAGGCCCACTTTCGATATGATAGCACCGTATTTTCAGGATCGGCCCCTGTGCGATAGTACGGGAGGACCGCGATAAGAATTTCATTAGATAACCCATGGTTGGCTTGACTCCCGTTTCCGCGCCCCATTAGAATCCTTCTTGATGGATTACAAGGATTACTACAAGGTGCTCGGCGTCGACCGCAAGGCGGATGAGAAAGAAATCAAGAGCGCCTATCGACAGCTGGCCCTGAAATATCACCCGGACAAGAACCCTGATTCCGAAGAGCACTTCAAAGAGATCAACGAGGCGTACGAGGTGCTTGGCGATTCCGACAAGCGCGCCAAGTACGATCGCCTCGGATCATCTTACCGGACCTGGGAGCGGGGTGGACAGGCGCCCGGGGGTTTCGATTGGTCGCAATGGTCCGCCGGAGGGCGAGCGGGGACCCGAGTTGAAGTTGGCGACTTCGGCGATCTGTTTGGCGGGGGCGGTTTTTCAGATTTCTTCAATGCTATCTTTGGAATGAGCGCCCAGGCGCAGCAGCAGATGAGGGGCCGAGACATGGAGCAGCCAGTCGCCATCTCTCTCGTGGAAGCCTACAGCGGAACCACCCGCACATTCAAGCTCAACGGGCGCAAATTGGAGGTTTCAATTCCGCCCGGCGCTAAGACCGGGACCCGTGTCCGCATCTCTGGCAAGGGCGAGCAAAGCAGGGGTCAGCCGGGCGACTTGTACCTCAAGGTTCGAGTGCAGAAAATGCCTGGTATTGAGCGAAAAGGTGACAACTTATATATGGAAGTAGAGACCGATTTGTATGCTGCCATACTGGGCGATGAAGTCGAACTGAGCACACTAGGTGGATCGGTGATGCTGAAAATTCCAGCTGGCAGCCAACCTGGTCGCACATTTCGCCTGCGCGGCCGCGGCATGCCGAAACTTACAGACCCATCTCAGCATGGAGATCTGCTTGCCAGCCTCAAACTCACTGTGCCAAAGAAACTAAGCAAGGAAGAGCGCAAATTATTCGAGCAGCTGGCCAAGCTCCGAAAGTCCTGAACAGTGGCCCCCGAGGAGTATGAAAAATACTTTATGAGCCGACTAACGCTATTTATCTCCTTCGTAGGATTGGCGGCCTTGTCCTGCACGCTGATCCCTTCGCTTGCCACCCAGGCACCAGGGCCAACTGCTGAGCCCTTACCAACCCTCGACGCGCCAACCGTCGTTTCGGACATCCCACAAAATGTGTTCGCTCCGCCGGATAACTTCGTGGAACTCTACAACCGCGTGAACCCAGGGGTGGTCACCATCTACACCTTTGCCGCCCCGCATCCGGACACTGTTCCGCTGGGTCAGGGCTCAGGCTTCGTCATTGATACCGAAGGGCACATCGTGACCAATCAGCATGTGGTCGAAGGTGCGGAGGAAATCGAAGTGGATTTCCCCTCCGGATTCAAGGCCTGGGGAATACTCATCGGTACCGATCCAGACTCCGATCTGGCAGTGCTGAAAGTGGATGCGCCTCCGGAGGAGCTGTTTCCTATACCGCTTGGAGATTCTGATCAGGTGATGGTTGGAGAGTTCGTTGTAGCGATCGGGAATCCATTTGGATTGTCCGGGACGATGACGGTGGGCGTCGTCTCCGCCATTGGCCGAGTATTGCAATCGGAGCGACAGGCTCCCGGCGGCGGTTCGTTTAGTGCCGGGGATCTCATTCAAACCGACGCGGCTATCAACCCCGGCAACTCTGGCGGTCCTCTGCTCAACCTGCGAGGCGAGGTCATCGGGGTAAACCGTGCAATTACATCCGAAAGTTTTACGGTTTCGGGTAGCGCCTCTAACTCCGGAGTCGGTTTTGCAGTCCCGGTCAATATTGTGCGACGGGTCATTCCAGCGCTCATCCAATCCGGCGACTACGACTATCCCTATCTTGGCATCACGAGCCTGGGGGATGGCTCGCTAAATCTCCGCCAGTTAGAGTTCCTGGAGCTTCCTTCGCGTTCGCTAGGCGTCTACATTACATGCGTGGTCCGGGGTGGACCCGCTGATCGGGCCGGCCTACAAGGCGCAGGGACCTGTGGCGCCCCAGACGCTTCGGCTGGAGGCGACCTCATCATTGCAATTGATGGCGAAACTGTAGTTAGCTTTAGCGATCTGATCAGCTATCTCGTTACAGATGCGAGCGTAGGCGAGTCGATCATGCTAACCGTCATTCGGAATGGAGAGATCGTCGATGTACCGCTCACCCTGGAGCCCAGGCCTTAGCTATAGCCTCACCAGGCAATCAACCACGCTCTGCGGGATCAAAACGCGGGCTTCCATCTCTGGAAGCCCGCTAGGTTTTTAGGATGAACTTCGACTACTCGCCGGACAATTCTCGCTCGATTTCAAGCAGGATATTTGCCAGTATCTCCAGATCTCGCTCAGCAGCGAAGGGATCGGCGTCTGCCTCTGACAACACCAGGACCAGACGTTCGCGGATTCCCTCAAGGTCGGAGTCCTGCATCAAATCGCGCAAGGTGGCGAGCTTATCCCCCGTCCCTTGAAGCGCGGCAGCCACTCTGACCGGGTCCTCCTGGGCTAGCGCCAGCTGCGCCCGGGTTACATCGACCAGGATGTTCAGGAGCGCCAGCTTGACCTCAGTCTTCTGAAGGACTTCGGAAAGCGCCTGGTTCTCCTGCTCCACACCTTCCAGTCGATCAATCTCTTGCTCTAGCTCCTGCTGCGCTGCCTGCGCTTCAGCCAGCGACTGGCTGAGGCTGTCCCGCTCATCAGTAAGCGGTCGCACCCGGACAAATTGCATGGCTACGATTCCGAGCGTGAAAACAACCAGGAAGATTACTACCCATCGGAGCGCTCGCTTCAGGAAGCCTCCTACGCGGCTATCTTGTGCTTCGCCGTCAGTAGGCACCTTCGGCTCATCGTCGGGGCTATCTACCATTTCGGTTCCGAGCTGCTGCCCAGCGGCTTCTCCCGTCGGTGCATCTTCCGATTCGACCACAGGTTGTAGCTCAGCTGCGCCTTCAGCGGAATCGTCCGGCAAACCGGGTTCGATCGGCTTCTCAGGCTGCTCTTCACTCATTGGTTGCCTCTCCCTCTACCAGCAGCTTCCATGCAATCTCCAGGTCGTCCCCCGCCACAAGCGGAGTGGCTTGCATCGCTTCAAGTGCCAGACCGATTCGTATGATCGCATCCTGTACGCTCTTTATTTCGCCATCGGGGTTGGCCACCGTCAGCCAATCCCGCGCCCGGCTGGCCTCCTCGGCTGCCAATCCGGCGTTGTTTTCCAGCAGCCCGAGCCTGGCACGTATAAGGTGCAGCATGGCCCGGCTGATCAGCAACTCCTGTCGCAATTCTTGCTCGGGCTCTTCCGGATCACTCAGTGCCGCATCAACCTGATCCGTAAGGTCGCTCAGCGCGTTCCGGACAATTCCGATTCGGTCCGTAACGGACTCTATCGCCTTGTCTTGATCAACTGAAGCAGCGAGTACCGCCTCGAGCTGGGCCTGAGTGGTAGCTAATGTTTCGGCTTGCTCCGCGAGCGCCGCTTCCAGTTCGGCCAACCGATCACCCGACTGCTCTCGCAGCGTGCTGGTATCGGCGCGTGCTAGCTCCAGCTCGGTTTCAAGCGCATTGATGCGAGTAGTATTGACCTGCGCCGGTTCGACCAGGTTTCGATAGGCGCGCGGAACGCCAAAATAGGCGCCGGCCGCGACAGCGATGCCCAGAATAAGCACCACCGCTAAGCGGAGCAACACTCCAAACATGCGCCCTAGAAATGTGCTCTCTGAATCACTCGTGCTGCTCAAGGCTCCGTAACCACCTGACCGATCAATCGACTGAGACCGTCCAGAAAAGTCTGGAATCGTGCGACTCGTTCGGCCTGCGCCCGAGTCTCTTCGAGTACGACGCTTATTTCAGTTTGCATGGCATCTACTGCCGCCAGGGTTTCACCAATCTGCTGCTGAAGGGTCCCAACTTGCGTTTCGATTTCAACTATTTTTCCCGAAACCCCCTCCAGTGCTTCGGCGCGTCCGCGCAATGCTTCGAGCTCAACCTGCGTGGCTTCGAATTGGGAGCGGATCTGGATCAATTCGTTGCGCGTTTCCTGCAGCGCGGCGTGGCGGCCGAAATCCAGTGTACCGTTGATTCCAGCCAGCACGGATAGCGTCAGGGTTACAGAGCAAAGCACACTGGCGGCTGCCACCGCCAGCAATGCCCAAATGCCATTCCGATCGGGCTTGGATTCGGTAAGAACCAGGGGATATTTCCTCTCTTCATCGGCATTTCGATCAGACTTTCTAGAAGGCTCAGATGACTCGCTTTCCTTTTCATCGGGCGCCTGGTCTTCTGCGCTCTCTAATGCGGGCGCGTCAAATGCCAGGAAAGGCTTGATGTCATCCAAGACGCTGTCGCCCAGCCCTTGCACCTGGCGCAAGTCGTCGGCGCTCTGATAAGGCCGTCCCTCGACAATGCGACCGGCCAATTGAGGGCCGACGCCCGGCAGCTGTCGCAGCTGATCCTCGTCAGCGGTATTGGGGTTCACAGCCTGAATGTCGTCTTGAGCCATACTTAGCCTGGGGGATTAAGATAAAAAAAAATGAGCGGCATGCGCCGCTCATTTTACCAAACTAGCTATTGAGCCTTATGCAGCTTTGACTTCGATCTTCTTGGGTCGGGCTTCATCGGCCTTCGGGATACGGACTGTCAGTAATCCCTTCTCGACCTTAGCCTCGATCTCATCTGCGTTGACGGCCTCGGGCAATCGGATCTGGCGATAGAAGCTATTGGAAAGCTCGCTCAGCAGTTTCTGATTGTCGTCGCTCTCATCGAGAGTGATCTCGCCGCTCATCGTGACCAGGTCCTCGAGTACCTCCACGGTCACTTCCTCAGCCGATAGGCCAGGAACCGCGGCGGTGATCAAATAGGACTCGTCATCGGACTGAACGTCGATCGGCATTCGCCGGCCGCCGTTGAAACCAATGGCTCGATACCCGTACCCACGCCTTCGTCTCGGAAAACCTCTGTAGTAACTATGCATTGTCTTGCCTCCTAATTTCGTTGATGTCATCGGGAGTATGTTAACCAGTGGGCGTCAGAAACAGATTTGCGAAGGGTTGGAGGATTGTTAACTTGCGAAGAGGCGGGCTGAACCTCTACCCGGTCGATGGAGTAGGTTAGAATGCGCGCACGGTGTGAGCCCCCTCGCACGACCCGAAGGTCTTGAGCGCCGGAGATCATGCAAATGCGAGCACTTTCTGGACTGCTGACTGGGATCCTATTCTTAATCGCCGCTTCCGCCTGCAGCGCGGACGTAGGTTCGGAGCAGGAGGTAGAGCCGCTGCCGACCGCGGAGATTCTTACCACCCTGCCCACGGCCGTGCCCCCCGACGGGGAGCCAGGCCAGATCGGTGAGTGGGCGATCCCGTTCAGCTATCAAATGCCAGAAGGCACCTGGGGAATAGGTTTCCACCGCTACGCGCTGCATGTGGACTGTCCCATCCTGGCGCAAGACAGCCTGGCGGGACAGTGGCGGGACTTCGTGGTGACGAACGATGTCACACCGCTCAATATGCCAGTTTATCTGAGATTGGGCGGCCTGAGCACCGGCACACTGGGGCCGCCGAATGTCCAAACCATCCACCCAGACCAGCTTACGATCGCTCTGGTGACCATCATTGGGGCAACAGAAGAGCAGGCCGCGATGGCAGCCGAATCTCCGGACTGCGAGGTGGTTGTCGTTTGGGGTGGAGGCGCAGAAGAGCTCTCACCCATGGAGCCCTATCGCCCGTAGTTCGTCAGGGCAAGCTCGTGGGCTCGTGGGATTGGGATTACCGGCGCGAATGCTCCAGCATCCACTCGTATAAGGCCGGGTCACGGTAGGCGCGCTCGTAAGCGCCCAGGTGACCCTCATCCTCATAGAGCGTCCACTCCACATCCGCGGTACATTGCTGCTCCAATGCCAGGGCATTCATTTGAGAGGCCCCGGCCTCAGAAATCCGATCCAGCGCGCCATGGATGGCCCAGACCGGTACCTCCGCCAGACGACAGAGGGTCTCCGGCTCCGGGACAAACGGGGTTCGGTAGCCGCTCCCAGAGATTGAGACCATAGCCGCGAAACGCTCGGGATAGGCCGTCGCCAGCCACCACGAGCCGTAGCCTCCCATGCTCAAGCCGGTCAAGTACACCCGATCCGAATCCACGCGGTAAGTATCAGATACCTCATCCAGGAGCGCACCAAGGGCCGCAAGCATTTCCGGCGACCACCATGCCTCCCCCGGAAACGCTTGCGGTGAGATCACGACAAAGGGAAAATCCTCAGGCTGCTCGCCGGCAAGCAGCACCGCCGGCAGTCCGAAGCTCAAGACAAAGGTCGAGTCGTACTCCTCGTCTCCCGATCCATGCAGGAAGAATATCAGTGGCCAATCTCGGCTCGAGTCCTGCTCGTAGCCCTCGGGCAGATAGACCAGGTAACGCAGCTCGTCGTGGGTGGTAGGCATGCCCTCCAGGGTTTCAGGCAATTCGAATGCCGCCTGGAGGTGCACACCCGTTGGCAGCTGCGGATCAAGCTGAACCACCCCTTCCTGATTGTCCTGAGATCCGTTTGAAGCCCCTCCGCCAGGACCCAGATCTTGCTCTTCGGTCGATCCAGCGGCCTGGCAAGCGGTCAGAAGCGCCGCAATCGCGAGCGTCAAAACAAGTTTTTGTGAATTCATACGCTAATAAACCTGACCATTGGCCAGTCTCGGTTCATGGTTAGAATCAGCCTCAGTTCCATGCGTTCTACTTTTGGGTTGATCTTGATCTCTGCCAGCGCCCTGGCGTTCGAGGTCACTCTGACACGCATCTTCGCCGTTCAACAGTTCCATCACTTCGCCTTCCTGATCATCGGTCTAGCCGTTATGGGCTTCGCAGCCAGCGGAGTCATCCTGTCTTACAGGCCCTACGGTACATCGCTGATCGCCTTGTGCCTAGCTTACTCCGTCACCATTTTTGTCGCTTACGCCGTAATCAACTTCGTGACGTTTGATTCCTACAGCATTGCCTGGGATCGACGTCAGATCTGGATCCTGTTCCTGTACTTCCTGTCGGCTGCCGCGCCATTTCTATTCGCAGGCTGGGTCATTGGTGCCAACCTCACCGCAGCCGGCCCCCAGGCCTATCGACGCTATGCGGCCAATCTCATAGGCTCGGCCCTGGGTGTGCCCCTGGCGTTGGTTGCCATACCCTTGCTGGGCGTCGAGGGCGCGGTATTGTTCTCGCTCGCGCTCGGAGTCTTGGCGGCAGCCGCCTTCTCGATTGGGGGCCGCACCCGATGGGCGCTCTTGGGAGGCGGTCTGATCTTAGGGGCGCTGTCCATCGCTATCCCGTCCCAGTTCGCCCTGAAGCTCTCTCCCTACAAGCCGCTGTCGCTCACTGAGCTGGCCCCAGAAGCCGAAACAACGATCAGCCGCTGGACGCCCGCGACGCGCATCGACGTGGTCGAATCCGGCGGCACGCACGTATTTCCGGGCCTCAGTCTAAATGCGGGCCTGGAGCTACCTCAGCAGGCTGCGCTTTTCGTCGATGGAGACGGCCCGCTCCCCATCACAAATCTAAGCCCCGAATCGCCGGAGGCTGCCGTCCTGGCGCGTCACATGCCCGCAGCACTGGCTTATCAGTTGCGACCCGGAGCGAATAGCCTGCTGCTCCAATCGGGGGCAGGGCTCGAGGTTCTGGTGGCTTTGGGAAGTGGCGCAAATCGCATTCACGTCGCACTCGATGAGCCGGCCGTCTTTGATGTCCTGGACGGACCGTATAAGGAATTCAGCAAGGGCGTAATGAAGGACCCGCGCATCGAGCGACTCGAGCGGCCAAGCCGTGGTGCACTGCTGGAAGGAGACGAGCAGTACGATGTCGTGCACTTCGCACTGAGCGATCCCTACCGCCCTGTCACCAACGGCGCCTTTAGCCTAACAGAGCACTATGCACTGACCGTGGAGTCTCTTTCCGATGCCATGGATCGTCTGTCGGACGATGGGCTTCTCGTGCTTACTCGCTGGCTGGCGACTCCGCCGAGTGAGTCTGCGCGCGCATGGGCCACCTTGCTGGTCGCGATGGACACGGCCGGGGTCGAGCAGCGAGTTCTGGCCTTCCGCGGTATGCGCACAGCCACCATGATCGCCTCCAATCATCCCTTTACCACGGAGGAACTACAGGTGACGCGGGAATTCCTTGAGCTCAACGGTTACGATCCGATCTGGCTACCGGATCTGAACCCGGGTGAGCTGAATCAGCGCAATCGGCTTCCGGAGCCGACCTATTACGAGCTCTATTCGAAGCTGCTCAAGTCCCGGCAGAGCACGATTGATTCGTACGAGTTCAACCTACGCCCACCCACCGACGATCGCCCGTACTTCTATCACTTCTTTCGCTGGGCTCAGACACCCGAAGTGCTTTCTTCGCTTGGACAGACCTGGCAACCCTTTGGGGGAAGCGGCTACCTGGTGCTGGTGGCCTTGCTGGCAATGGTGCTGCTGATCGCGGCCGCCCTGCTGATCTTTCCTGGCTTTGCCGGTACCAGCCCCTCCGCGCCAGGAATCGCCTATTTCGCCTTCATCGGCGCCGGGTATCTACTGGTAGAGATCCCCCTCATTCAACAATTCACGCTCCTTCTGGATCGCCCTGCCCTCGCGCTGTCCGTGGTCCTGTTTACTTTGCTGCTGACGTCCGGAATTGGCAGCTGGTTTTCCGTCAGGCTGCCACTGAGGCGGTCGCTTGCGGTCTTAGTTACGCTGGTGCTCTTGACTGCCCTGGCGCTGCCCGCTCTGATGCGGCTTGGCCTTTCCTGGCCATTGGGGGCGCGGCTGGTTTTGGCTGCCTTAGTTCTGGCTCCTTTGGGAACGCTCATGGGTATCCCATTCGCCTCCGGCTTGCGGCGCATTGTCCCCACTCAGATTCCCTGGGCCTGGTCGGCAAATGGTGCTCTTTCGGGGGTCGGCGGCGTGGTGGCCGCCATGCTGACGCTGGACCTCGGTTTTCGCATGGCTCTAATAATCGGGGCGCTTGCCTATCTTGGGGCGCTGCTGGCAACCCGCCGTCTTGCGGAAGGCAAGCCCGATCCGCAATCCGTTTAGAATTTCTCTCTCGCTACTCGGAGCCCGCCTCGCGAACCAGGGGAACAAACCTCACGCCGCCTAAGCTGGTGTTTACGTACTCATCTACTGCCACGCGACGGACAGTCCACAGCTCCTGGAAGCCCCCCACCGGGCCCACTGGAATAACCAGAACTCCCCCCACCTCCAGCTGCGATAGCAGCGGCTGCGGAACGTGGTCGGGTGCGGCGGTCACGATAATGGCGTCAAATGGCGCAGTCTGCTCCCACCCGAAGTATCCATCTGCGTGCTTCAAATTGAGATTAGCGTAATCAAGCTCCTCGAGCACCGTGGCGGCCGAGTCGGCAAGCGGCCCAACGATCTCAATCGAGTACACCTCCATCCCCAGCTCCAATAGGACCGCCGCCTGATAACCGGACCCGGTGCCGATCTCCAGCACGCGATCACCCGGCTCCAATTCGAGCGCTTCGGTCATCAGCGCCACAATATAAGGCTGCGAAATAGTCTGTCCATATCCAATGGGAAGGGGATGGTTCTCGTAGGCCTGATCCCAGTATTCCGGTGGCACGAATCTGTGGCGCGGCACCGCGCGCATGGCCTGGATCACTGCCGGGTCTTCGATGCCATAGCCGATGACCCCGGTCTCAACCAGTTCTTCGCGTGCTGCGGCAAACGGATCGGTCGGAGTCGGGGCAGGGGTTGGCGAATGGGCTTCCGCACAAGCCGCGAGCAACGCAAAGGTTGTCAGAAGGAAGCCGAATCGCATCGCGAAATGGATTCTACCCTCGCATCGTGAGGGTACCTCGCATAGCGCGGGTACTGCGCGGAGGTTGGCTGTGGACCAGCGGCTGGGGTCTAGGGAACGATGCCGAGCACGCGCAGCGGAGCATACAGAATGTCTGGCGCGAAGGCGTCCATAAGAAAGAGGGTGCCAGCACAGAAGATCAGCAATACCAGGCAGCCGGCTCCAGCCAGCAACCAACGCGTTGTACTCCGTTCGCCGCTTGGTTCTGCTTCGGCGACGGGGACCGGCGTCGGCTGAGAGATAGCTTCTTGCATGGCTTGAGGTGTCGGAGCAGCGCCATGCTGGACCGCCTCGCCCATGACCGTTTCCGCTGTCTCAGGCGAACTGCCTTCGAAGCTCAGAGTAACGTTTTCCCCCATCCCCAGCAGGTCTCCCGAAGCCAAAACACGGGGCGCTACCAGCCGCTCGCCATTGACAAAGCTGCCATTGGTCGAGCCCAGATCTTCCAAAACATAGCCCCCCGGTGTTCGGGTGAGGCGTGCGTGTTGACGAGAGACTTCCGGATCTCCCAGCGAAATGTCATTGGTCACATCCCTGCCTATCAGGGTGACCTCTTTAGACAGATCAAACGCAGACCCAGGGTTTGGACCGGCTTTTACAACCAGGCGGTGGGGATTCTCAACCATAATGTTGGAAGTGTACGACTGCTCAAGAATCCAGTCAAATGAACCTTGCCTGCCTGCGGTGGGAAGCAGGGGTGACTAGTCGCCTCCCTGTATCGACCGTATAATCTCTCCCGGCATGGAAATTATTGAGCTTTCCGAGTTTCGGGATGAAGAGGGCCTGATCAGCCTTGAAAACCGGGTCAGGGGCACTATTCAATTGGGCTTCAGCTGGTGGGGTGAGATGCAAGCCCAGGAGACCATCACCCGCAAGCTTCAAAGCGTTTTGGACGACGATCACCTGCTGCTGCTCAATGCGCCGCTTGTGGGCACAGATGTGCTTGCCCCTATGATGCTTTTCAGTCCTCAAGGCGTTCGACTGCTGTATCCGAGCACCGTCCGCGGGACCTTCCGCGCACAGGACGATCAGTGGATGACCTACAGCAGTCGCAATCGAGAATTCAAACCGAAAAAACCGAATCTGCAGTTCCGCGCACTGGCTTTCGCTCGAGGATTGCTCCGGTATTTCGAGAGTCAGGGATTTCCTCTTCCGGAGTTGGAGGCAGTGCTGCTCTTCACCAACCCTCAAACGCACGTGGATTCCGCCAGCCCGCAGGCACGGATCGTGCTTGCGGATGCATTCGATCATTTCGCTTCCAACATGCTTCAAGGTGAAGCGATCATGGATCAGGAAGATATCCACATGTTGGTGGATTCGGTCCTCAATCCGAAGCTGCCCGAGCCTGAAGAAGAGCCCCAGTTTGATGAAGAGGGTCAGGAAATCTTTGAATCGGAAGCCCTGCGCCCCCGCGAGGAACGACAAGATCTCAAATCCGCAAAGCGCTTTGGCGGCTTCACACGCCGGCAGTTGATTGTCCTTGCCGTGTTGGGTGTCTTCCAGCTGATTCTGATGCTCAGTATTGCCTTCATCGTGTTGGGAGACGTCATTTTCTAGCTGACCTTGCCCTTCCTCTCTCTGATCATCCCCGCGTACAACGAAGAACAGCGCCTTCCACGTACCCTCACCCAGATTCAGGCCTTCCTCAGCGAACAGCCGTACGAATCGGAAGTATTGGTGGTTGAGAATGGAAGCCAGGATCGGACCGCGGCTGTCGCGGAAGAGTTCGCCCCCGCAGTGCGTTTGTTGAGAGAACCGAATCGCGGCAAGGGGCTTGCGGTACGGCGCGGGATGTTGGAGGCAAGTGGAGATTTCCGCTTTATTTGTGACGCCGACCTCTCGATGCCCATCGAAGAGGTGAACCGCTTCCTTCCGCCAAAATTAGACGATTACGATATTGCAATCGCCTCCCGCGAGGTACCGGGGGCGGTCCGACATAACGAGCCAGCCTATCGGCATTGGATCGGCCGGACCTTTAACCTGTTGGTCCGCGCAATGGCGGTTCCTGGCTTTCAGGACACGCAGTGCGGCTTTAAATGCTTCACCGCTGAAGCAGCCGAGGCGCTTTTCCCGCTGCAGCGCATCGACGGATGGACGTTTGACGTCGAATTACTCTATGTTGCGCTGCGATTGGGCTACCGAGTAAAAGAAGTACCTATCAACTGGTATTACTTTCCCGGTAGCCGGGTGCGTATCGTTCAAGACTCATGGCTGATGCTCACCGACCTTTTTCGCATCCGGCGCAATTGGCGCCGAGGGCTGTACCAACCGAAGCGTTCACCTTAAGCCGTGAGAGTGCAGCCTGATCTCGATCGTGAGCTAAAACTTGTTTTGGCCGGCCACCGCTTTGTGGCCGGCATCGATGAGGCCGGTCGGGGTGCACTGGCTGGACCCGTGGTAGCGGCTGCGGTCGTACTACCGCTCGATCGCTTCGACCTGGCGCGTGCCTTATCCGAAGTGCGAGACTCCAAACAACTCTCCCCTGCCTCTCGTCAACGCTGTTTGAAAGATATCCGGGAAATTGCGATTGCGGTCGGGATCGGTGAGGCCTCCCCCCGAGAAGTCGATGATTTGGGCCTGCTGCCGGCCACGCATACCGCCATGCAGCGAGCGGTCGAAGCGCTCGATCCCCAACCCTCCCATCTGCTCGTCGACCACATTCGGATCCCTGAATTGGAGCTGCCTCAGGATCCCATTACTCGCGGAGACCAGAGCGTACTCTCGATCGCAGCCGCCTCGGTAGTAGCAAAAGTGTGGCGGGACCGGTTGATGGCCGAGCTTGGCGAGCGCTACCCCGGGTACGGGTTTGAGCAGCACAAGGGATACGGTACCGAGAAGCACCGTCAGGCACTTGCGCATCTGGGACCGTGTCCCGAGCACCGGCATTCTTATGCTCCGGTTCAGAGCGCGCTCTCCGCGGCTTGATATTAACATCCTCCCCAAACCTGTCGTTCTGCACCTGAGCTCTTGCGCTCGAATGCTAGAATCCACGTGCGCCGTTTCGCAATCGAGCACACTTGTCATTAACCCATTTCTTTTCCCCGCGATCTATCGCCGTTGTCGGCGCCTCCACCGACCCCACAAAGCTGGGGCACGTCATCCTCAGCAACTTACTCAGCGGTGGATTCTTGGAGCAGGGCCGCGCCCTCTATCCCATCAACCCTAAGGCGAAAGAAATACTGGGCCAGGCCTCTTATTCGTCTGTCCTGGACGTGCCCGATCCGATCGACCTGGCGGTAATCGTTATTCCCTACCCGACCGTGCCGGCAGCCGTAGCCGAGTGCGGGGAAAAGGGAATCCCTGCTGCAATCGTGATCAGCGCCGGATTTCGTGAGGCAGGTGTGGAAGGAGCCGCCCGCGAGCGCGAGCTCCTGGAAGTGGCAACCAAATACGGCGTTCGCTTGATCGGCCCAAATTGCTTTGGCGTCATCGATACGCTCACGCCCATGAACGCCACTTTTTCAGCTGGAATGCCTCCCACGGGGCCGATGGGATTCATGTCGCAGTCCGGCGCGCTGGGCGCGGCCATCCTGGATTGGGCCATGGCCGGGCGCCTCGGCCTCAGTAAGTTTGTATCCCTGGGCAATAAGGCCGACGTGTCCGAATCGGATCTGCTGCGGGAGTGGGCCGATGATCCCAGCTTGAGCGTCATCCTTGTTTACACGGAAGGCCTACCGGACGGTCAAGAGTTCATCCGGGTTGCGAGGCGAGTCAGCAAGGTCAAGCCAGTGGTGGCTATCAAATCGGGAGTTACGCAATCTGGCGCACGAGCCGTGAGCTCGCACACCGGCTCCCTGGCCGGTTCTGAGCAGGCCTACAGCGCAGCTTTTCGCCAGGCGGGAGTCATCCGAGCCGATACGCTCGAGGAATTGCTCGATTACGCCCTGGCCTTTGGCTACCTGCCTCCGCTGAAGGGAGACCGGATTGCCATAATCACTAACGCAGGAGGGCCCGGCATATTGGCGACAGATGCCATTGAGCGCAACGGTCTAAAGCTGGCGCGCTTTGAGCCAGAGCGCCTTCGCGAGCTGGAACGCTTCCTGCCAGATGCCGCCAGCGCTGCAAACCCGGTAGATCTGTTGGGAGATGCCAGAGAGGATCGCTATGAATTCGCGCTAAAGCAGATCCGTGGGGATCCGAATGTCGATGCGGTCCTGGTGCTCGTGACCCCTCAGGCAATGACGCACGCCGAGCGGACGGCACAGGTGATTGTGGACGCCGCAAAGCAGTCTCCCGTGCCGGTGCTGGCATGCCTGATGGGTCAGGCCAGCCTGGGGGATGGGCCACAGATTCTCAATAGCAATAATGTGCCCCGATTTCCATTCCCCGAGCGGGCGGCACGCGCCCTCTATGCGATGAATGCCTATCGCAAATATTCGCTAGAACCCTTGCCGGAATTCGAGACCCTGGAAGTGAAGCAAGAGGCAGTTAGTCAGGTTTTCCAGTCGGTGAGAGAGGCCGGCCGGCTAACGATCGGGGATTTCGAATCGCGCGATATTCTCGCCGCATATGGCCTGGCAGCTCCCGAAGCCGTACTTGCCACCACTGCCGAAGAGGCAGCGAAACTTGCCGGGCGCATCGGCTACCCGGTGGTGTTGAAGGTGGCCTCACCAGATATTTTGCATAAAACGGACGTCGGCGGCGTTCGGGTCGATTTGCAGGACGGTGCAGCAGTCAGAGACGCCTTCGATCTCATCACCTACCGGGCAACCCGCTACCTGCCGGAAGCTCGATTGTGGGGGTGCATTGTCCAGAAAATGGCTCCAGCCGGCATCGAGGTCCTGATCGGAATGAATCGCGATCCGCAATTCGGACCGCTGGTGACGTTCGCTTTAGGCGGAATCTACGTTGAAATTCTCAAGGATGCCGCCTTTCGCCTGGCGCCCTTCTCACGAGTAGAAGCCGGCGCCATGTTGAACGAGATTCGTGCCAGCGCGCTGCTGGATGGGGTGCGAGGGCAGCCACCTGCAGACCGTGAAGCGATCGTAGATGCACTGATGCGCATCGGTCAGTTGGTGACAGATTTTCCGGAGATTGAGGAATTGGACATCAATCCCTTTATGGTTTACGAGCAGGGCCAGGGCGGCTCAGCGCTCGACATGCGGCTGGTGCTTTCGGCTCAATCAGACAGTTCGGGCTCGAGGAGTTAGCTATGAACGCACTATTTGTGACATCGGTGGAACCCTATTCCGGTAAGACGGCGGTATGTCTGGCACTTGGGAAGCAGCTCCAGGCCAAGGGAAAGGTGGTGGGTTACCTCAAACCTATGAGCACCCAGCCCTGGCGCACACCGCAAGGATCGCTCGGAGATGAGGACACCGGATTCGTCCGCAGAGCACTGGGTTTGGAGAGTCCTGAGTCCCCCGTTATCGTCACGCGTGAGACCCTGCATGAGCGGTTGAGCGGCGGCTTCCAGGGCATGCTGCTGGACCAGATCAAAGAGGCCGCAGAGAGTGCCGGCCGCGATGTCGATCTATTGCTGCTAGAGGGCGGCGCTTCCTTACGGGAGGGCTATGCTATGGGACTCTCAAATATCCGTTTGGCAGAGGCGCTCGGCGCTCCTGTTCTGGTGCTCGTGCGCTGCCATCAGGAGATGCAGATCGCGGATGACGCGCTCGCAGCACGCTACAGGCTCGGAGACCAGTTGCTTGGTGTCATTCTGAACCACGTGCCAGACAGGACAGGCGAATTCTTGGATCAGATCGCTCGGCCATTCCTTGAAAAGGAAGGCGTCCGAGTACTTGGTGCGCTCCCACAGCGCCCGCGCCTGTCTGCCCTGAGTGTCGGTGAATTGAAGGAGCTTCTAGAAGCGGAGGTCCTATCGGAGAACTATGACCCGGAAGCTTTGATCGAGACCTTCACGATCGGCGCTATGACCGCCGAGGCCGCGCTAGCCAGATTTCGGCGGCAGAAGAACAAAGCGGTAATCACCGGCGGCGACCGATCCGACATTCAACTAGCGGCATTGGAAACCTCCACCGCGGCATTGATCCTGACCGGAAACCTCCAGCCCAGTCCGATCATTATTCAACAGGCCGACTCTCTTGGCGTCCCGGTCCTATTAGTTCAAACCGAGACAATGGAGACGGTAAACCTGATCGAGCAGGTCTACAGCCGCACGCGGCTTGGGCAACCGGAAAAGCTGGAGGCTTTCATGAAGCTCATGGAGGATCACGTCGACACGGGGGCAATATTTGCGTCGCTGGGCCTGGGCTAAGGCCTCACGATCGGACTTTTCAGATCATCACCTCTCGTCGCATAGCCCACTGCGCGCCCAGATCATTCAGGGTCTGATTGTCCAACGACTGCTCCGCCAGCATAAACAAGATCTGCTCTTCTTTCGCGAAATGCTGACGGGCCACTTCAACAATGCGCAATAGTAGCTGCTGAGCCTCCGCGAGATCCGTGATATTCGGTATCTTCGATAGACCACCTTCGACCTGCTCGTGCTCCGCCCGCATCACAGTCAAAGGACCCAATGCACCTGCATCTGGATCCAAAGCTTGAAAGAGGGGTTCCTCCTCCAGTTGAGCATG
>Ga0255055_10000168_pt1 | contig 49339 bp, 37 predicted proteins | sample JV7_2_27_MG_FD_188633 | JGI IMG/M metagenome (GOLD analysis project Ga0255055, IMG submission 188633) | Seawater microbial communities from Jervis Inlet, British Columbia, Canada - JV7_2_27 | ecosystem: Environmental > Aquatic > Marine > Inlet | place: Canada: British Columbia | collected... | reverse complement strand
AATTACCTTACAGGTCTATGAAGCATCCTTCCATCCTCAATGTTTTAATCTCCATTTTTTATCTGTATTTTAAATTCCGCCCTGATGTTATCCACCTGCAGGAATCTGTGAATCCGTTAAACTTTTTTTTTCTGCTATTCAGGTCTAAACCCATAGTTGTTACCGTTCACGACGTCACCCTTCATCCGGGAACCCCGACTCTAAAAAAGAAAAATAAGTCCTGGAAAATTAAGCTGTTTCACAGGTCAAGACAACTCAGTAATAAATTAATCGTCCACGGAGAAATCTTGAAGCAGCAATTCCTTCGCAAATTCGAAAGATCGTCTCATGATGTGTGTGTTGTTCCCCATGGCGCGTTGTTTTCATATATTCCCGATAATGAAACCAGGATCGATGAAGAGCCGCATACCGTTCTCTTTTTTGGGCGTGTCCAAAAATATAAAGGTCTAAAATATTTAATAGACGCCGAACCGCTGGTAAGTAAAGTCCTTCCTGAGTTTAAAATCATCGTGGCCGGACGAGGCCAAGATATTGAGATTTACCGATCGCTGCTCTTATCTAACGCTCATTTTGAATTGCATGATCATTTTATTTTAAATCGTGATGTATATAAATTTTTTTTGCGCGCTTCAACAATTGTGCTGCCATATATTGAAGGCAGCCAGAGTGGTATTGCTGCAATGGCGTTTGCTTTTGGAAAGCCGGTTATTGCGACAAATGTTGGCAGCATTCCAGAAATGGTCGAACACAACAAAACCGGAATCATTGTGCCGGCGAAAAATAAAGAGATTTTAAGCCAGGCGATTATAGAACTTCTGCGGAATCCGGATAAAAGAAAATTCCTTTCACAAAATGTCAAGAAAGCTGCATTAACTAAATTCGGTTGGCATCATATCGCTGAGCTTACGACCAAATCATACGAGCAGGCAATTGATTCCATGCATCTCAATAATTAGTCGGAATTAGACTATTTAGGGATATTTAAATTGATATGACGAACCTTAAAAACGGAACAGGAAAAATATCTCCCCGCCAGGGATCGAAAAATAAACTGCTGGTGATCGGCATAGACGGCGGAACCCTGGATATCGTCTTGCCTATGGTGCATGCTGGTAAGCTGCCGAATCTTAGTCGGCTTATACACAATGGGACTTATGCGACGCTTCAGTCCACTATCCCTCCGGTTACCGCACCGGCGTGGTCCTCATTTATTACCGGCACAAATCCGGGCCAGCATGGTATTTTCTATTTTTTTAAAACAGAGAAGGATCACCGCGGTGGAGGGAGCCGCAAGATTCTAGCAAATCTTAATCATATTCGCGGTATTCCTTTTTGGAAAGTGTTAAATAAACACGGAAAAAAAGTCGGGCTTCTCAATATACCGCTTACCTATCCGCCTCAGAAAGTGAACGGATTCATGGTTTCGGGGATGCTGGTCCCAAGGGGTTCAACAGACTATACTTTCCCCCCGGAGCTATTCTCCAGGCTGGACAAGTATTATGTCGATATAGATAGCCTGATGGTAGCGGATAAATGGCACGCAAAGGAACTTGTCGAAAAAGACCGGGCCAAGTTCATGCAAAACGTTTTTCAGTTATCTAAATCGCGGGCGCATAACGCTTTGAAGTTAATGCAACGTGAGCCCTGGGATCTTTTCATGGTCGTTTTTACCGGATCGGATCGAATATGCCACTTTTTCTGGGAAGACCCCGATAGAGAAGCGTTATTTTCATCAGCGGTTCAGGAGTATTATATTTTACTCGACACGCTTATTGGCGATCTTGTGAGGGAGGCAGGTGAGAATACGGTTAAGATCGTAATGTCTGATCATGGCTTCGGACCGGCTCCAAAGAAAAAAATTAATGTATTTGCACTCGGAAAGATTTTGGGTGCCGATATGCAAAGCCTTTCGTTTCGGTATCGGCATCTGAAAAACAGAATTTTAGCGAAAATAGGACGGGTCCGCAGAAAGACTCTGATTGATCTATTAATACACGAAAATTTGAAAATTTCGCTAATACCGATGTACGCAAATTTTCTAGGTATTCGTATTAATCATAAGAATTACGAAAGCATAAAGTCACAATTAATCGATAAATTACAAACCCTTCATGATCCGCTTTCCGCTGTGAAAATGGTGGAGCGAATTCTACCAAAAGACTCTTTATTCCAGGGACCTTTTGCCGGCAAAGCTCCCGATTTTGTGGCTCAATTTTCATATAACTACCAGCTGGTATTCGAGAGGCGCAGCAATCGGCTGGTCTCAGACATTCCCAAACGAGTCAAAACCGGAGAACATCGTATGGAGGGACTCTTCATCGCATCCGGACCTCAAATCGAGCCGGGCAAGCTGGAAGGGGAGTTCGCGATTCAGGATGTAACCCCGACCCTTCTTTATTTGATGGGCACACCCATCCCTGAAAATTATGACGGCCGTCTTATCACCGAGTTGTTCAGCAACGATTACCTTAACGTGAATAGGCCATCCTATCAAGTTATGGAGGATAAATTGGCATTAAGTCCGGATCAAGCGACGGACGCCAAACAGGATGATTTTGAAAAATCCAAAGAGCTTCTTGAGGGTTTAGGATATCTATAATGCCGGAAATTCACAACATGAAGGCGGACGCTAATCGGGATTCAAAAAGGAAGGACAAAGTTGAGCTATTGGTCGCCAAAAATGCGGGCTTAAGTTTTGGGGGCAATATCGCCAACATATGCTTTAAACTGGCAATTAGTATCGTTCTGACGCGCTCTTTGGGACCTCAGTTCTTCGGGATTTACATACTGACGTTATCGATAATAAGCTTTGGTGAAATTATTGCTTTGTTTGGTTTGGAAAACACGCTGATCAAATTCGTTGCTGAGTTTAGAGCACTCGGAGACGCTCCCAGGCTAAGAGGAGCGGTTTTCGGGGTCGTTGGATTGGTTGCGATACTCAGTTCTATCGTCTGCGCAGGGTTATTCTTATTGAGTCCTTATTTAGCTGAACGCATTTTTGGTAAACCCAATCTGATTCCAGTTATAAAAATTATGGCCTTCTCACTGCCTTTTACTTCTCTACATAGACTGTCGACAGCTAGTTTGCAGGGTGTTAAGCTGATCAAATACAAAGTGTTCGTACAGCAACTTTTTTTACCGTTTTCCCGACTTTCGTTGTTTATTATATCTGTTTTTTTACTAGGCTATGGCATAAACGGGATTGTCGGCGCTTATGTTGTGACCGAGATGCTGGGCGCTATTTTCAGTGTTTATTTTTTGATACGGCATATCCCTGAAATCCAGGGCTTCAAGCCGGTTACGGTAGAACCTAAACGGATTCTTTCTTTTTCGAGTTCATTGTTTTTTTCAACGCTGTTTAAACATATCATGCATCGTGCCGACGTCCTTATTATGGGTTATTTCCTTCCTATGGCTATGATTGGAATCTACGGTATTGCGAAACGCTTTACCCCATTCATTATTCTTCCTTTGCAAGCGTTCAACAATATCTTCGCACCCATGATATCGGATTTGTACACAAATCAAAAGATGAAAGAATTGGAGAATCAATTCAAAACGATCGCCAGATGGATATTCACCTGCAGCCTCCCCATATTTACGTTGTTAACTTTTTACTCAGAGCCTATTCTCAGTATATTCGGTACGGATTTCGTTGCGGGATACGCCGTTATGATTCTGCTCTGTATGGGTCAAATTGTAAATGCCGCCAGCGGATCCGTCGGATACATGCTGATGATGACCGGAAGACCGCTTGCCAATACCTTCAACTCCTTCTTACTGTGCATAACCAATGTGGTGCTCAATATATACTTGATTCCAAGATACGGTATCATCGGAGCGGCGTTTGCCTTCGTTTTTTCCAACAGCCTGGTTCAACTGTTGCGGCTTTTAGAGGTTTGGTATTTTCTGAAAGTCCATCCGTATCGTCAAGATTTTATTAAACCCATCTTGAGCTCAGTGGCCTCGATTCTCTTGCTTAAAATAATTCATCATTTCGGCATAAATGAGATTCACACCATTATGCTTCCGTTTTTATTTATACTGTACATGGTTTCATACACCGGATTTTTATGGCTAATGAAGTTCGCACCGGAAGACCATATTGTTTTAAATGAAATCAAATCAAAACTGCTGAAAATAAAAAATTAATGCGCTTAAGGTCTCGCACAAGAAGATCAAAATGCCAAAAGGGGAATTCATAACACGATGAGTTCAGTGCGTAATAAAGTCTTTGTATTAGGTTTGGATGGAGGGTCCTGGAATCTTTTGCAACCCCTTATGGATAGAGGATATATGCCCAATCTGCAAGAAATCTGTGAAAACGGGGTATGCGCTACCCTCCAATCCACCCAACCCCCATATACCGGCCCCGCCTGGGTATCTAGTTTTACCGGGGTTAATCCCGGTAAGCATGGCATTTTTGGCTTCACGACTTCGCGCGGAGAGAGTACCCGGCGATCCCTGATCAGCAGTCGCAATATTAGAGCAATCAAATTATGGCAATATCTGGATAAGGGCGGCAAGATTTCAGGCTTCATTAATGTTCCCGTTACTTACCCGGTCGAAAGTTTAAACGGCTTTATGATTGCGGGATTTTTAGCGCCGCAAGATGCAAACGATATTACCTATCCTCAAGATTTGTATCAAAACCTGATTAAGGAACTGGGCAGCTATATTGTCAATGTCAAAATTTCAGGGCGGGTATTGAACACAGAAGATGAAGCCCTCGATTTTGTTAATGACATTCAGTTTTGCATCCGGAAACGATTTGAGGCGCTGAAAATATTATGGCACAGGTATGCACCCGATTTTTTGATGATTGTTTTCAACTGTCTTGATAAAATTCAACATAAATTTTGGAAATTTATGGATATTGAGGATCCTCTTTACCACTCTCCCATGGCAAAAAAGTTGCGCCCGCGACTCTTTGAAGTCTATCGACAAATCGATCAAATCATAGAATATATCGTCAAACGGTTAAATAACGATACAACCTTGTTCATCATTTCAGATCACGGTTTCGGACCCCTAAAAAAAAGGGTTTTTATAAACAACTGGTTGAAACAGCAAAAACTTCTGTCTGTTAAAAAGCATCGCGCTTACCTTCGCAAAATTTTGAGTTTAACGAATCTTAAAAATTTCCAGTTTTCTAAATTTGGTATTGGCGTAAATTTAGCGAATCCCGTTGACAGCATAATTGATTATTCCAAAACACTTTTTTACAGCAGTGACGTATATGAACAGGGTATTTACTTTAACTCCCAGGCCGAAGAGGTGCAAAGCGGACAAATTCGCTATGAAGATGAAATGAAAAAGATCGAAGGAAAAATTAAGGCATTGACGGATCCTAAAAATGGAGATTGTTTTGTAGATGACGTCCGTCGTCGCGAAACTATTTATTGGGGACCCCATGTAAACCAGGCACCCAATTTGCTGTTAAAGATGAAAAACTATGGGTATTTGTTAAACAAATCCATACCCACAAGGGGAAATAGTATTCTTAGAAAAGTCACAGGACCTGACGGTTGCCACCGCTCGGATGGCATTTTTGCAGCTTATGGCTACAATATCGATCATAAAACGGATCTTGAAGCCTCCATTATGGATGTGACCCCGACAGTGCTGTACACCATGGATATGTCTTTACCTAAAGATTTGGATGGTCAGCCTTTGACTCATATTTTTACTTCCGAATTTCAACATAAGACCCGGCTGCGGTTCAATCAGGAAGATACTTCGGTTCAGATAAATGCCAAAAACGAAACCGAATACAGTAAAACCGAGGAAAGAGAAATTAGAAGTCGGCTCAAGGAATTGGGATACCTTGATTAGAAACCTGCAGCCAGCGGAAAGACAAATGAATACAAACATAAAACCGGAATCGAGCAATCAATCATTTTTTCTTTTGACTGTTATACTGGGGCTATTAACCGCGTGGGGCCTGGTTATTGCGGGTTCGCGCGGAACAAAATGGCTTGTTGCCGCGATTGCTGCCATAATATTTTTTTACGGGCTCCTGATTGTGACCCGAAATTTCAAACAGTTTTTTTTGGCTTTGTCTGTTTTTTGCCTTCCAATCCGTCTGAATGTTCATCTTATTTATAAAATGACGCCCTATTCTCAACAGAAAGGCCTGGCGATTGGTTTGTTTGACATTTTTTTTATGAGTCTCTTTTTGTATTGGCTTTTACAATTACTGCTGAGGCAGCAAAAATTTAAGTTTTATCCCACCATAACCGTTCCGGCGTTAGCTTATTTAACTTTAGCCGGCATATCCGCCTTTTTCTCCCAGGACAAAACCTTAAGTTTTGCGATGTTCATTATTTTACTCAGAGGATTTATAATTTATATATATTATGCCAACAACGTCCATTCGGAGAAAGAAGTACGTTTAATTTTGGCCATGCTGATATCCGGCGTACTTATCCAATTTCTGGTTGGAACTTTGCAGTATTTTACAGGTGGTACGCTGGGTCTGACCCTATTTGGTGAGGGCGATAGAGCATTTAGAACTACCCTGGCGGGTGCCTCAGCGGTTTCCCGCATTGGGGGTACAATCGGCAGCCCGAATTCATTAGCGATGTATCTGAATTTAATCCTGCCCATTATTTTCAGTTTCATATTTATCAGGACAAAACCCGTTTTTAGATGGATCGCTGCGATAACTTTTATACTGGGAGGTTTAACAGAAGTTTTAACCATGTCCAGAGGCGGCTGGGTTGCGCTCACAGCTGCCGTCATTATTGCGTTATATGGAATTTTCAAAAAACAGTATCAAAGTCGAGTCAAGTCATATGTCCTCACGATGACGCTCATTTTATTAATCACGCTTCCTGTGATTGTCACGTTTGTTGATGTTCAAAAAAGGCTCTTTGAAGATGATTATGGAGCGGCCTATGGGCGGGTTCCGCAGATGAAAATTGCCTTAAATATAATTGCGCACAATCCGTTCACCGGCATTGGGCTCAACAATTATACAACGGTAATGAACCGCTATGATCGAACCCGTGAAAATAAGTCATATCAATTCCCCTACCCGGTTCATAATGCATTTTTATTAATTGCAGCCGAATCGGGTCTGCCGGCCCTTTTTTGTTTTGTACTTATTTTTGTCGGAATTTTGAAGAAATCCGCCCTATTTTTTAAGTCAGATGATCAATTTTTATCGATTCTGGGGATTGGATCTTTCTGTGGGATCATCACATGGCTTATTCATGCACAATTTAGAATGGCCCATGCAAATCTCTTTTTGTGGTTTCTAATCGGTTTACTCGTTGCCATCAACCAATTAATTCTGTCTCAAAAAAGTGATTGACCATCGCGCGATCGTCACAAAGAGGGTCACGAAAAATTCATCAAATCATCAGATTATTTTTTAAAGGCAAATCCGTGATTGTTTATTTTTCAACTGTAAGCCGTGGAGCGTCCATCGATAAGGGCGGCGAACTCATAAAACTGGATTGGAAAAATAAGAAAATTATCAAGAAGATTGCCATTTTTCCATCTGATCCCCAAATCCATGAGGATCCAAACCCGCGCGGCAATACCCGTGGAGGTCGCGGAATATTGTTTAGCGATGGCGATTTAGTCGTCGCGACATACCATAGTCTTCACATTTACGATCAGGATCTAAATTTTAAAAGAAAAATTTCGCATCCTTTATTTGTCGGTTTACATGAAATCTGCAAAAAGCAGGATCTTATTTGCGTTTCAGCTACTGCTATCGATGGCGTGATTTGTGTGGATACCGACGGCATTCTGCAGGAAAGCTGGTGGCCAAGAGAAAATGATTTTTTGCAAAAGCATTTGGACATTGCGCCCTTATCGATAGATAAATCCGTTGATAATCGCCTGCGGTTTTTGAATGGCAAACATCTTGCCAGCAAAAGCCATCTTCACTTAAATGCAGTGGCGCAAAAGGACGGCAAACTTTTTGCCCTATTTGGCAAGCGCGGTTTGGTTTATAATCTTAGCGACCAAAATATTATAATCGAAAATAAAGGGGACTTTGGGTTTCATAATTTGGTTGTTTCAAATAATCGGATATTTACAATCCACACTAGAAAAAGAAAGCTTTTAATTTACAACCAGAATGGTTCACTCCTAAAAGCGATTAATCTTTTAAAATTTAAAGAAGTCGCGGATATTTATAAAAAATCCGGTGGGCCTAATTATAATTTATTAAGATTTTTTGAATATTTCAGCTTCGCCAAACCGATTGGAAAGATCGGTGGATTTCTTTCAAGACAGAAGGCGGCCGCCACCCTTTTTGTTCGCGGTTTCCATCTGCTTGATCAAAACAGGGCCTTAATCGGCTTTTCACCGGCGACGATAATCGAAATCGATTATGAAAAAGAAATCCTATTAGATTTTTTCCAATATTCGGAAGATATTTCAATTGCGCCACATGGTTTAGCGGCTTTGCAATGAAAAATCGGATCCGTTTGCGGTGGAACAAATGAAAAGCAAAAAAAGTCTTAAGACGCTCATCATCGGCTTGGACGGAGCAACCTTTGACTTAATATTGCCGTTTATCGAAAAAGGTGAGTTGCCGTGCTTCACTTACCTTCTTAAAAACGGGGCGTGGGGAGAATTGGCGTCAACCTTGCCACCGGTGACGGCCACCGCCTGGCCTTCATTGATGACCGGAGAAAATCCAGGCAAACACGGTATTTTAAAATTTATTCAAATCGATAGTGGACCTGAAACCCATGACGCTCATCAGCAGGCGATCACATCAAAAAGCTTCGCAGGAAGGACTTTTTTTGATGTAATGAAAATGAACGGAAACCGGGTCGGCGCTGTTACCATACCGGTGACTTACCCTCCCTGGGATATAAATGGAATTATGATTTCCGGATATCCCAGCCCCGACAACAACAAAATTTATTCGGTTTCCCCTCATATTTCGTTAAATTTCGATAAAGCTCTGAATTTCGACGCGAGTTATTACCAAACCGCCAGTGAAGAGCAAATACTTGAAGACTGCCTCCAAAGTGACAGACTGCGATCAGACCTGACCTTTGATTTACTGCAGAGTTATGAATTTGAAAGCTTTACGGTTGTTTTTGGTGGAATTGACAGGGCCTGCCACGACTATTGGAAATACCATGACTCAGAATTTTCGGAGATTAGCGCAGTCCAGCGTGAGAAATTTAAAGACGCCATACTGAGAAATTACAAACTGGCGGATGAAGAAATCAGCCGGTATTTAAACCACTTTGGCGATGAGGCCAATCTCTTCATTATATCGGATCATGGATCCGGGCGCTCGCCGACATTGGCGTTTAACGCGAATGTTTGGCTAAAAAAAAATAATTTGCTGAAGTTGAGGGGAAGTCGGACTTTAGTGCGTCAAATTTTGAGAAAGGTTTATAAAGGAGCTCAATTTCTTATGACGCCTAGAAATAGGAAAAGTAGCGTTGTTATGGAAAAAATGCGGCAACGCGCCAGCACTTCCAAAGTCTTTGGGGGGCATTTAAACACCATGATCAATTGGGAAAAAACCGAAGCATTCTACTACCCTTTGAGTTACCCGGTTGATGGCATAATGGTCAATCTAAAAGGACGACAGGCCTGCGGAATTGTCGATTCCGGCAGTGAGAAGGAGAAACTGGTCAGGGACATTATTCAATCATTATTAGAATATCGAGACGAAGAAACCGGGGATAAGGTGATTGAAAAGGCTTTTCGTCGTGAAGAGATATATTCAGGACCTTTCACAGACCAATTTCCGGATATCGTCTATTTTTTAAACCGGAAGTACATGGGCGGTAGGGAGTTAGGTGGTTCTGTAACCATGTCGATCCCCAGGTTTCGTCTATTAAAAAGATCAGGAATGCATTTGTTAAATGGAGTTTTTATCGCCCATGGTCCGAAAATTAAGCCCCAACAAATTTATGGAGCCAGAATCATCGATATTGCGCCCACGCTTCTGTATTGCAGTGAACTGCCCGTTCCAAATTCCATGGACGGACGTGTCCTTAGCGGTATTTTCCCCAAGGAGATTCTGAATACTCGACCCATCGAATACTTCAATTTCGAATCGAAAAAGATGGGAAACAACGATTTAATAGATGAAAAAGAAAATGAGCAAATGAAGGAAAAATTAAGAAGTTTAGGTTACATCGATTAAACAAACAAGGAGATCATATGGAGCCCGACGAAATAAAGCGGTTAACCGAGTTAAGTCTTACTGAAAAAATCGAGCATGCGAAATCGATCATCGCCGAAGGTTTAGAGCGCTTTTCACAAGATGCACTATATGTGGCCTGGACCGGGGGCAAAGACAGTACAACCATGCTGTGGCTCTATCGAGAAGCCTGCAAGGCGTTGGGTAAACCGCTGCCTAAAACCATGTTTATCGACGAAGGCTCCGTTTTTGAGGAGATTTGGGAGCTGGTAGAGCAGGTCAAAAATCTGTGGAACGTTGAGGTGGCGGTGGTAAAAAATACCGATGTAAGCGGTAAAGCAAAAAAAATGGGCGACTTAATTCGGGTGGCGGATTTAAACCAAAGAAATCGCGCCGAAGCGGCGAAACTTGAGTTTAATGATGAATTTTTCCCCTTCGAACCCGAATCCTTTGTGGGCAATCATCTCATGAAAACTGTGGCGATGAATGTTTTTCTGGAAGATAATGCCGTCAAAGCGCTCTCAACAGCCATTCGCTGGGATGAACAGCAAGCCAGGGTAAAAGAGCAAACCTTCAGCCCCAGAGCAAATCCGGAGCATATCCGGATTCATCCGATTCTACACTTCAAAGAAAGCGACATCTGGGATACCATCCACGTCAATAAAATACCTTACTGCTCGCTCTATTGTCAGGGTTACCGATCTCTGGGTGCCAAAGGATCAACATTTAAAAACTCGGATATTCCGGCATGGGAGCAGGACCTGGAAAACACGACCGAACGGGCAGGCCGCGGTCAGGCCAAGGAGCAGGTTATGGAGAAGTTGCGTGATCTGGGTTATATGTAATCCCTGTAGACTTTAGAGGCATTTTATGGGTATTTTTAAAAAATCCAAAAGTAATTTTAAACCCAAATCGGTTGTTGTGGGTCTGGACGGCGTGCCCTTTTCTCTACTTGCAAATTTAAGGAAGTCCGGCATTATACCGAACATGAGTTCTATTTTCGATAACGGTTACTGCGGACAGATGCGCGTAAGCATTCCGGAAATATCTTCCGTATCCTGGTCATCTTTTATGACCGGCAAGCAATCCGGAGAACATGGAATTTACGGATTCATCGATCTCGAACCCGGTACCTATAACATGTTTTTTCCCAACTATTTAGATATTAAAGCCCTGCCATTATGGGATGAGATTGCCCAAAATGGAAAAAAATCCGTCATCATAAATATGCCGGCCACATATCCGGCCAGAGAAATTAAGGGTGCCTTGATATCGGGTTTTGTGGCCATTGACATCAACAAAGCCGTATCACCGCGTGCGTTGGTCCCCAAATTAAACGACCTTGGCTATCGTATTGATATCGACACCGCCAAAGCGCGGCATGATCCCGAGTTTTTGTTCAAGGATTTGGATGCCACCCTCGCCGGGCGGCAACGTGCAGTAGATCTACTTTGGCAAGAGGTCGACTGGGATCTGTTCATTGTCGTCATCACCGGTACAGACCGCCTGATGCATTTTCTATGGACCGCCTATGAGCAGGAAGATCACCCCTACCACCAGGCATTTCTGGATTATTTTACAAAGCTGGATGTTTTTATCGGACAATTATACGACCGCTTCATGAAGGCGGGCACGTCCAATGTGGATTTTAAAAAATTCTATATGCTTTCCGACCACGGTTTCTGTAAAATTAATAAAGAAGTCTATCTCAACCGCTGGCTTCAGGAGAATGGATATCTTAAATTCCAGAAAAATCCGCCGGAAACGATAATGGATATTGGCTCCGGATCAAGGGTTTTTGCCCTCGATCCGTCACGCATACATGTTAATCTAGAATCCAGGTATCCCCTCGGGACGGTCGCTAGCTCAGAATATGACCAATTATGCCGGGAGCTCAAAACCGGCCTGGAAGGTTTAAAGTCTGATTCCGGGGACCCGGTCGTCAAAAAAGTTTACTTTAAAGATGAGCTGTTTCATGGTCCCTATCTATCAGCAGCACCGGATCTGGTGGTCCTGTCTAACCCCGGCTATGATCTCAAGGGTAAAGTAAACAGTTCGGAAGTGTTTGGCCGAACAGACCTGGAAGGAATGCATACGCAAGATGATGCTTTTTTTTATAGCAGCGATGGTGCGGAGCTTAAATCAATTTTTGGAGCTAAAAAAATGATACGCAGCTCATTTTGATACTGCGAAACCATCATCCCTAAAAACTCGCATTAAAGGAAAAAAATTGTTGCCCAGCATAATCGGCATAGGCGCCCAAAGAAGCGGAACCACCTGGATTTACGAGATGTTAAAGGCGCATCCGGAAGTTTGTATGTCTCCGGAAAAAGAAGTCAATTTTTTTAATTATCATTACCACAATGGAATTAGATGGTATGAAAAATTTTTTGACGGTTGCGATAAAAATAAAATGACAGGCGAATATTCACCTACCTACCTAAGTTATGATCAGGTACCTGAGCGTATCCACCAAACAGTTCCCGACGCTCGACTTATTATATCGCTGAGAAATCCGGTCGATCAAATATATTCAAGGTATCTGTATCGGGTCAGTCGCCAAAGATATGGTCGCTCTTTTGAGGAGGCCTTAAAAGAAGATTCATCTTTGGTTGAAAATGCTTATTATTATAAACACATAAAAAAATTCTTAGAGCACTTCGATCGCAATCAAATATTAATTTTGATTTATGAAGACTTAATCAATGACGCGCTCGCTTTCCTGCAAAGTATTTATCGTTTTTTAAACATAGATATCAATTTCGTACCGGTTAATTTAAACGCAAAAATTCATGCCTCCAGAATTCCAAAGTCAAAATCCGCTGAATATTTAATGCTATTTTCAAGAGGTCTTTTTCGACAATTTAGATTATTTTCGGTCGTTGAAAAACTAAAAGAAAAAGGGGTTGACAGATGGTTCAAGCAATTAAATACAAAAGATGATAAAGTGACCCCGAAGATAGATCCTGATTTAAGATCCGATTTAAACAATACTTTTTTGGAAGATATTCAAAAAATCGCTTCATTATTGGGAAGGGATTTATCCTTCTGGAAATGATGCCAACAAACATTCAATAATCACACCCAAAGATTTTTATGAAACCCAATATTGTCATTATCCTACTGGATGCAGTTAGAGCTCAAAATTTGCCGTTTTATGGGTATGATCGAAACACCACCCCTTTTCTATCTTCCATGGCAGATGAGTTTTGTATCTATCAAAACGCCATTTCTTCCAGTTACTGGACCATGCCTTCGATCGCCTCACTTTTTACCGGGATGTACACATCGAGCCATGGTCTCTTAGCGGACCGGGATAAACTCGATGACGCTTTACTGACGCTTCCGCAGATATTGCAAAACCATGGGTATCGATGTGCCGCCTTCGGCCGAAATATCTATGTTTCCGACTATACCGGCCTGGACCGTTATTTTGACGATTTTTTTTCAATTACCGGAATCGACCGCATAAAAACCCTGAGCGGGAAAATATCAAAACGTTTCCTCAATGATATGTTGCCTCCGGGCATTAATCGTCTCTACCAGGGATCTGTTAATGCCGGGAATAGCAAGAAGCAAAAAATATTTAATATCGCTGCTCGTTTGGTAGATGTTTTTATGGATTCCGGCGGCAGGAAATTTGTATCGAATTTCTCAAACTGGCTCAAAAAGCACCGCTCAACCCCATTTTTTACCTATATTCATCTATTGGAAACCCACGCTCCGTACCGTGCGCCCTTAAATTTCGCGACTAAATTTCTTTCGCTGCAAGCGAACCTAAAGAAGTTATCTGTCAATCATAACCATTTAAATTACATGCTGAATAGAACGCCGATGACGCCTCAAGATTTTAAAATTTTAGTGGGCGCATATGATAATGCGATTTGCTATTCCGACTATTTGATAAAGAAGATTGTGCACTTACTAAAGAAACATCAGGTTTTTGACGATACAATGGTCGTCATCCTTTCCGATCACGGGGATAACATCGGGGAACACGGTTTAATGTCGCATTACTGGTGCCTGTACGATACGCTTATAAAAATCCCCCTGGCCATCAAATTTCCGGCCGCTGCCGGTATGCGCGGCAGCATATCGCGGGTCGTCCAGAATGTTGATATCGTGCCCACAATTCTGGCACTCTTAGAGGAAAATGATCCGAAAATATGGAATCAGATTCAAGGAAATGATTTATCAGGCCAGGCGGCTTGCAAACGCGAAGAGGGGATCGCCATATCAGAATTGGTTAAAGTTTTTGGACCTGATCGCGAAAAGTTTAAAGCGCAGCTCAATCAATTTGATCGCCGCTTGCTCAGCGTTCGAACGCAAGATCTCAAATTTATCCATTCATCCCGCGGGGATCATGAATTTTATGATCTGGCGAAAGACCCAATTGAATCGCACAATTTATACCCCGATGATGACCGCTGTTCAACTCTGAAGGAGAAGGCCCTGACCTATTTCAAGCGAATGGATGATTTTTATCGGCAAAATATAGACAAGATAGATGGACGGGTCGACGCGGAAAAAGTCGACGCGTCGGTTATCGAACGACTCAAATCCCTCGGGTATATGTAGGTCTTTTAGCAAAATGATTAAAACAACAATACGGCCGATGGCCTTTTATGGAGGCTATCCTTTTTTCAAGTTTGTGACCCGCAGGCTTGCCGGAAAGCGATGTGTATTTATACTTCTGTATCACAAAATAGGACCGCAGGCGCCGCCTTTATTGGGGGAGACTGTTTTACCGGAAGATTTCGAAAGACAGATTCGATTCTTGAAAAAACGGTATGAAATTATCGACCTCAAAGATTTAAGATCCTCAATTTCAAACGCGAATTCGTCAAAGGATTTTGTGGTTCTGACCAGTGATGATGGTTATCGCGGTAATTTTTTATATGCATTTCCGGTTGTAAAAAAATATGATGTTCCCCTTACGATTTTTTTAACAACCGACGTAATTGGCACAAATCAGCTTTTATGGCCCGACAAATTGGCCTGGATCTTATATAGGTCCGCTGCTGACTTCAATCGGCAGGCACTGTATCGAACCGGTCTGCCACAGGAAATGATCCGTAATATTGAAAAATTCTTTTTAAAGGATGCTTCCAGGCAAGCCAAAAGTCTGCGGTCCATTAATGAGCATTTAAAATCCTATTCTAATGAAGAACGCGAAGATATTCTAGGTAGATTGGCAAAATTTTGTAAAATTAAACAATGGCCTGCTGAGAATTTTCGCGCCATGTTATCCTGGGAAGAAGTCAAAAATATGTCCGGAGAGGGGATTTCTTTCGGAAGTCATACAAAGTCCCATCCGACCCTGAGCAAAATCTCTTTAAATCTCGCCAGACAGGAAGTCGTTGATTCGAAACAGGTTATCGAAGAACAAATTCAAAAACCGGTCACAACCTTTGCTTATCCTTATGGAAAAAGTGATGATATTTCAGCGGGTGTCATTAATCTATTACGAGATGAAGGCTTCGAATATGCCTGTACAACTGAGGTTGGATATGAAAAATTCCCTATAAATAATCCTTTGTTTTTGAAAAGAAAAGGAGTACCCCCATCCCCTTATCTTTTCCTGTAATGCTTTTACTATGGACAAAAGACTCAAGGTCCTCAACGTGCTGCCTTACGGCGATATTGGCGGCTCACAAAAGTTCGTCCTCTCTTTATGCAGATACCATGATAAACGTCTTTTTGATGTCGGCATAGCAGTTCTTTTCTCAGGTGGTACGGTTTCCGATGATATATCCAGGCAAGATTTTGACGTCAGCGTTCTGGGCATGCGCAATGGCTTTGACTGGGTCAGAGCCTTGCGAATGATACCGATTATTCGCAGGCAAAAGATTGATATTGTTAATGTTCATGGACAAAATCCTTTAGGGAAGCTTTGTTCCATATTAAGTTTCCCTGCGGTGATCATTCATACGGATCACGGTACGACCGTCGGCGCTTCAGTAAAACGCAGACCACGCGTTATTTTTTCCAATCGTCTACTGACACCCTTCATCAACCATTTCGTTGCCATCTCAAAGAATATGAGAGAAAGCTTAATCATCCGGGAAAGAGTCCCGCAGGACAAAATCACCCTGATCTACAATGGAATTGATGTAGACAAAATCTCCAAAGAATCGGGCATTAAAGACAAACTGAAAGAATCCCTGGCCTTGCCTTCTACCGTACCGATCGTTGGAACTGTAGGCCGACTGGCACCCGAAAAGCAATATCCCCTTTTATTCGAGGCGCTCGCCGGTCTGCGGGAACAGAAGGCCGAGTTTTTTACGATTATCGTTGGAGATGGGCCTGATAGAGATTCTTTAGAGGCCTTGGTTCAGAAAATGCGCCTAAATGACTGTGTCCGATTTTTGGGATACCGCAATGATGTCCATCAGCTTTTAGAGATCATGGATGTATTTTTATTTTCTTCGGGCGGAGAAGCGTTTTCCATTACCTTACTTGAAGCCATGGCAAAAACAAAACCCATCGTTGCCTTTGATGTCGAAGGCGTCAACGAAGCCGTGGTGGATAATCGTACGGGGTTTCTGGTCCCATTTGGAGATGTTAAAGAATTTGCACACAGGACCAAAGCTTTGCTTGATTCACCCCTGCTAAGACAACAAATGGGGTGCGCGGCTTTGGAACGCGTAAATGCTAAATTTGACATCCGAAAAACGATTCACAAATTGGAGGCGCTTTATGTTCAACTCACGGGCAAAGCGTAAGTTTCCTTCGAATGAAATTTCAGACTCCCATTTTGGGAGACAGGTCATCTTTGTGCTTTTTCTTTTTCTCATTGTAATTAATGTTGCCATATTCGACAGCTGTGCATCGGCGGGACAAACGGCCCCATCTTCGAATCAGGTAAGCGCAAAGAATTCACCCTTGTCGTTTCTGCAGGTAAGCGGTGCAAAGATATTAAACCAGTCCAAGCGTGAAATAAGATTGAGAGGATTCCATTATGAATGCTTTTATCTTTTGGATAAGCGCATATATGACGCCACAAAAAGTTCCGGTTTACAATCAGACGGTTGCTTCATTGAGTTTTCAAAATATTTCTGTACCGCAAAAGATCTTAACGAAATAAAGGCAATGGGTGCCAATGTGATCAGAATCGGCCTTAGACTTTGGCATTTAGAAAAAGCACCTTTCACATATAACCAGGCGGCACTTCAGCATTTAGATAATACAATAATGAGAATCGCAAAACAGGGATTATATGTAATCCTGGATTTACACGCGGCCGGACAGAATAACTTAAATCATAATAAAGAATACGGCCATATCCTTTGGAACCAAACCGAATTTCAGAATCGTGTCGTCGCTTTATGGGGAGTTATTTCAAAGCGCTATCAGAACAATCCCGCCATTGCAGGATATGATTTGATTAATGAACCGATGGCGCCGACAAAACAGGCCCTTCACAATTTCTATCAAAGGTGTATCACAGAAATACGGAAGCATGACCGGAAGCATTTGCTAATCATTGGAAAAAATCTGGGAAAACCAGAGGATATTAATTTCGGCGGAGAATATGATGATTCTAATATTGTTTTAAGTGTTCATTTTTATAAACCCGGTCAATTTACGGGACAGGGAAAAAAGGGATTTCGGCTGGGTCGTCCATATCCCGGCAGGTATCATGGAATTTATTGGGATGCCGGCCAAATCGAAAAATATTTTAACAGCATTCTGTCCGGTCTCAAAATAGAAAGACCGCTTTTTGTTGGAGAATTTGCTGCAAATGCCTGGGGCGGTCATGGAGATGCCCTCCGATGGATAGAGGATGTGATGGCTGTATTTAATCGCAAAGGCATTCACTATACCTACTTTTCCTATAAATTCCCGATGAGAGGAACCCGCGCATTTTTAATCCCGCGTGAGGAAATCAAAAAAGATTTCTTTAAACTGTTTCGCCGAATGCGACGTGGGATTTTAGCCTGCGATAAGGTTAAAACGGAAAAAAAGCAGCTATTTCTGAGTTCTAATTTCGAATCTTATCCGGGATTAAAACAGCTATTAACAAAGGGATTCACACATAACGATTGAAGCCGGATGCTATCGCCATGGAACACCCCAAAAACGAAACGGGCCCGATCAGAGTTTTACACATTATTCAGGGGAAGCATTTTGGTGGTGCGGAACAGGTCGTTCTGACCCTTTCTAAATGCTTTGATCGCAGTCAAGTTATGCCTTCCGTCGTCTGCCTTTCGAAAGGGCTTCTGCTCGAAAAGCTCAGCGCAGTAAATATTCCGAACTTTTTAATACCCATGAAGTCAAAAACTGACATTATCGCTCCTTTGTACAAAACGATGCGGCTGATTAAAAAGAAACACATTGATATCATTCATACCCATACCGTTCGGTCAAATTTAATCGGGCGCCTGGCCTCTGTTTGCACCCTTCGAAAATGTGTCACCCATCTGCACAGTCCCATATTAAGGGATTTTGCCGATTTGAGAAGGGGCCAGATTAATGAAACCATCGATCGCATGACCCGGCCTATCGCTGCCAGGCACATTGCCGTAAGTCACAGTTTGCGAAAAGAAATGATCCAGCGGGGTTTAGCGCCACGTAAAATTCTAACGGTTCACAACGTGCCGGATTTGGATTCGCTAAAATTGTCAATCCGACACACCGGCAGCAAGCCGAATGTCAGGCAGGAACACCATATACCGCCAAATGCGTTTCTGCTGGTATTAGTTGCCCTTCTGAGGCCGCGCAAAGGGGTTGAGGTCTTGATTACGGCCATGAAAAAGGTTTTGCAATATTTCCCCGACACGCACCTGCTGCTCGTGGGAAGTGATGATATATCGGAAGACCCGGATTATGGCAGCCGCCTGCGAAGATTGACGACTCAACTTGAACTCGAATCGAATGTTGCATTTGCCGGATTCAGGGATGATGTCCCTGAAGTACTCAATCAATCTGACCTGATGGTTTTGCCGTCTCTTTTTGGTGAAGGACTTCCCATGGTCATTCTTGAAGCCATGGCCATGGGTGTTGCCGTAGTAGCCTCAAGGGTGGAGGGCATACCCGAAATCATTGTCGATGGGAAGGATGGATTCCTGGTTGAACCCGGCGATTCCGATCAGTTATCAAATAAAATAATACAGCTGATTAAAAATCCTGTTTTGCTTCAAGATGCCGGGCAAAGCGCCCAGGAAAAAATTTTCAAGGAAATGAATGGGCAGCGTCACGCCAAGCAAATAGAACACGTTTATCAAGAGGTACTAAAGTTGGAAGTGCCTAAAATGACTAAAATGAGCTAAAATGCCTAAAGTTGAAGAATTCAACCCGTCGAGAGACTCTGGATCGAACGACTGGGTCGAACGATCATATTTATAATAAAAGATGGAGCGCAGCGAGACCATAATTTTAGGCATTTTAGATCATTTTTAATTTTAGCTCATTTGTTATGGCGCAAAAAACAAGCATATTTGACATTCCGATTACCGTGGGCACCCTCGCGGAAGGGGTCATGTTAATTGAGAATTTGGTGTCTGATAAAACACCGAAACTTGTGGTATTGGCAAACGCGTACACCTTAAATCTTGCATATGAAAAAGAAGAATACAGGTGCGTATTGAACACAGCGGCCCTCGTATTGCGGGATGGCACGGGTGTCGCCTGGGCGGTCAAACGCAAAGGAATTGCGCCCGGGCACAATTTTGTGGGCACCGATTTTGTGCCTGATTTTTGCCGCTATACCTCTCAGAAGGGATACCGCTTTTTTTTCCTGGGATCAGAACCGGGCGTCGCTGAAGCCGCACGTAAAAACCTGGAGTCTCTGGTGCCCGACGTGGTTGTTACCGGACACCATCATGGGTATTTCAACGCTGATCAGAGTGCTGGAATAATTGAGACGATAAATACGACCGGGTCAGACATATTATTGGTCGCCATGGGCAATCCCAAACAAGAACAATGGATCGCCGGACATTTGCATCGCCTGAATGTGCCGGTAGTCATTGGCGTCGGCGCTCTTTTTGACTACCTTAGCGGACGCGTGACGCGGGCGCCGCGATGGATGCTGGATTCAGGCCTGGAATGGATTTTTCGATTACTGCTGGAACCCGGAAGAATGTGGCAACGATATCTGATCGGCAATATAAAATTTATCATGCGAGCTGTTCGCGAAAATATGTCAGAATAACAAAAGATGAAAATCTGCAACTCCAATTCCTGCTTCATCTCCTGCGCTGGCAGAAATTGCAGCTGCGAATACTTAAATGCCCGCCTGGGCATCTTATGGCGCCTTGCGGCGTTTTCAGCACCACCCGGCTGCTCTATTTTGCCAGGATTTTCCGCAATTGGGGGCCATAATCAGGTGATTTTTTGATAACTTCTTCCCAGATGACTTCGTCAGCGAGGTCGGCAAGCCGTTTGGCATCAGCCGCGGGTAGCTCAATAAATTGCACGCCCTTGTCAACGGCTATCTTAAGTGCCCCTTTTTTACGCCGGGCATAAATCTCGGCTATCTCGTTATTTTCTAAGCCCGCCATAATATCTTTCATCATCTTTTGATATTCCGGAGGCAACTTGTTCCAGCTGTCCAGATTCACTAAAATGACCAGGTTCTGACCATAGAGCGGAACGTTGACCATGTATTTAGCCACCGAGGCCAATCCCCAACTTTTAAACGCCGTCTCGGGGTTAATGGTTCCATCTATAACGCCACGTTCCATGGCAGTGAATAAATGCGGCAAAGGTACCGAAACAGGGGCAGCGCCCAATGCTTTGATCAATGGCAGGGTGGTCCCCGAGGCACGGAGCTTCAGCCCGGCCAGATCTTCCAGCTTATTAACGCGATTCTTTGCCAGCATGATGTGGAACTGAATATCGACGGCCGCCCGGCCTAAATAGAAAACGTTTTGCTTCCTGTATATTTCAGCCATGAGATCGTAAAAACCATTTTGGCGTTCCTGGGCGGGTGTCTGGTCCGAGAGCATAAGACACAATGCTTCGGGTATCAGCGACGCATCAGCAGGACTGAGAATCATATCGAACACCCCGCTTCTGACGGCCGAGGGCTGGTCACGGCCGGGAAGGGCCTCGGGTCCGCCGACAAGCTCTATTTTAACTTTGCCTCCGCTGCGCTCCTGAATTTTTTTGCTTAACAAAAAAGCAGCCCTGGTGGCCGTTGATTTTGTTGGTTGAAATGTAACCATCCTGAGCGTCGTTGACCCGGTCGGCTCCGCGCAAGAGGGTAGCCCAAAGCTTAGCAGTAAAACGACTGTTGATACACATACGATCCATTTTTTTGCAGCCATGTTTCTTCTCCTTTTCAATATTTTCATAATGCGTTGTTTGTTCCGAAAACACTGGCTGTGAGCAATCACATAAGGCCCGGCAGCCAGAGCGCCAATACCGGAAAGAGGATGATCAAGAGCATCACAATGAAGTCACAGACGAGAAAGGGAAATCCGGCCTTGTAAATTTCTGCCATGGTCGTCCCCGGGGGGGATACCCCTTTCATCACAAACAGGATCATGCCAAAAGGTGGCGTCGTCATCGCCATTTCCATATTGATTAACATCAATAGCGCGAACCAAATTTCGTTCAGGCCTAGCAGATTGATAATTGGAAAAAATATGGGGATCGTGATCAGTATCATGGGCACCGAGCCCATAAACATACCCAACACAATCAAAATAAGCTGCATCACGATCACGATGATGATGGGGATCAGGGGGATGGCCGCCATGAGTTCAACGATGCCTCTGGTCGCTCCGGAAGAGGCCAAAATTTGGCTAAAAGACTTTGCTGCGATAATAGCCATGAATGTCATGATCGTGATTCTAATGGTACCCGTAAAGGACTTCTTTATCAGCGCCAAATTGAATTTTCGATACAGGGCAGCTAATATGAACGTCCCGAGGGCGCCCATTGCGGCCGCCTCCGAGGGGGTCGCAACACCTAAGAAAATGAGTCCTAGTACCAGAAAGATAATAAGTCCTAACGGCAGTACATACTTCACAGTGGCCGTTAATTTCTCTGATATAGGCGTTGGGACAACGTTGTATGCCGGCGCCAAAGAAGGCTGAATCCAGCAGCGACCCACGATATAAACGGCGTACAAAAAGGCAATTAGCAGCCCTGGAATAACACCGGCAATTAAAAGGTCTGCAATCGAAATCTCAGCGATGGCAGCCAGCAGAACCGCCAGACCACTCGGAGGGATGATCATCGCCAGACCGCCGCTGGCCATAATCGGTCCTATCGTCATTGCCTTTTTATGGCCCCTCCGCTCCATCTCCGGTACCAGCACCGATCCCAGCATGGCGGTGGTGCCTATGGAAGAACCGCTCATGGTAGAAAAAAGCGTTGCCCCTGTCACCGTTAACAAGCCCAGCCTGCCCGGTACCCGCCCGAGCCATTTGTCCAATACATCAATCATGTTCATCGCCATTCCCGAATGAAACATAACTTCTCCAAGGAGGACAAACAACGGTATCGGAAGCAAGGTAAAGGTTGATACGGCCTCAAACATGCTGGTGGTAAGCTGGTAAAGCCCGGCTTCCCCGTTCCAGAACAGAACCGCTCCCACAGGCGTAATAAGGAGCAGCGCAAAAGCCACGGGTAAGCCGGTTGCCATTAGGACCACCCCACCGCCTAAGATTAATAAAAGTGCCAGCGGCCATTCCATAAAATCGTCATCCTCTTTCAGCTTGTTCCCACTTGAGCTGTTATTTTGTTAGTCTTCTAACCCTGCTTATAGTTCATCATATATCCATAAGTTCTTCTTAAAAACTGAACGCAGAGCAGAAAACTGCCTACCGGCATGATGGCATACAAAGGGGCTTTGGGAATTTCAAGAATGGTGGCGGTATAAAGCTCCTTTTGAAACGCCTTCAACGTGGTTCCTCCGGAATACCAGGTAAGAATCAGCCAGAGGATGGTTGCGAGTCCTGAGGTGATGGTATTCAACAGGGCCTGATTTTTAGGACTCAGCCAATTTAGCAGTACATCCACTTTTACGTGCCCCTCTTCTCTTAGAAGCCAGGCCGCACCCAGAAAGCAGATATACAGTAGACTGTACTCGACGGTTTCGATCACCCATATTTGGGGTTGCCCGGCAAAATACCGCATGATGACTTCAAAACAGACGGACAACCAGCTGAATATGAGAATCGCAATTGCCAAAACAATCAGAATATCGAGGAGACGATCAAAAAGACGCCCGCTTAACCGGAGTATCTCCATCGGGGTTCCCTCCCTGTTTATGGGTTATAGCCGTTCTTGTATCATTTGAGGTGACATCCCGGTTTTAGCCGGGACCTGCCCGCCCGCTTGCGTGAATATTCAAAAGCCGACAAATTTTCCAAAAAAATAATGCAAAAATTATACAAATCATTGGGCAAACAACTTATTTACACTATTTTCAAATAGTTATAGGAAAATTTGGCGAGAAAATAGCATTTATAAATGGCAATGAGGTGGTCAAATGCCCAAACAAATTATGAATAAGACCAGAAGTTTATGGAGATATCAGGATATTTAAGCATCTAAGAATCTGAAGTGTTCTCGGCGGTTCTAAAAGGCATTGGGCGCAACGCTTTTTCGATGTCTTTCCGCACTCACTTATCAGCTTTCGACTGCATCCCCCGATGGTTTTATTCCAATAATTCGGGCATATGCCCATTTAATTCGGTTGAATTCATTTTTATATTTTGCCGGATAATCTTGTAATTATTTGAAAATAATTCGGATATATCTATCGTTCAGCGGTTTGTATAATTATTGCATATACGGAAAAGGACAACATCTTCTTGCCAAAAATAAAAGCCAACCAAAGGGGGAAACTTATGACAAGCAATTTGAAACAATATATCGTGCTTATTTTTGTATGTCTGTTTTTCCTTTTCCAGATCGGCGTATCTGCTGCCGTGGCACAGCAAAAGACACCAAACGTCACGCTTAAAGTGGTTCGATTTCCGTTTCTGTCCTACGGGCCCATCTTCATTGCCGAAGAAGAAGGCTTTTTTACAGAGCAGGGAATTCAGGTCGAGTTTCTCAAAATGAAAGAGGCCACCGCTATCCAGGCGCTGGCGCTGGGCAATGTTGACGTATGGGCCGGGATTTTCACGGTCGGGTCTTTGAATGCTATGGTCCGCGGAGCCGATATCCGTCTGGTGGCCGATAAGGGCCATTTTGCGCCGGGCGGCTGTCCTTCATTCGGTCTGGTTGCCCGAAAAGGCCTGGCGGAGACCGCAAAATTGGGAGATCTGCAACTTCTCAAAGGCCGTAAATTCGATGTGTTCCAGAGCTCTTTTGAGGAATATTTTCTGGATAAAATACTCCGCCGGGCGGGTCTCAAACCGGATGAAGTCGAGAGCTTTAATGTCCCGCCTCCGGCTCAGATGGATGCGATGGCCAAGGGCCGCTTGGATTTCGGTGTCTGCTCCGAGCCGTTTGTGACCCGTTATAAACGCTCGAGAAACGGGGTTTTGTGGACCCGTGTTCAGGAAATCATTCCCGGTTTTAATTACGCTTTTATACGCTTCGGCCCCAGTCTTTTGAAGAAAAACCCCGAGGCCGGCCGGCGCTTTATGGTGGCCTATCTCAAAGGCGTGCGCCAGTACAATCAGGGCAAAACCGAGCGCAATTTGGAAATCATGTCCAAGCATACCCGTTTGGATAAAAGTATTTTGCAAGAAGCCTGCTGGCCCCAGATCAGCAATGATGGACGGATTAACACCCAAAGTGTGCTTGATTTTCAGGATTGGGCCGTCGCCAAAGGACTGCAGGACAGCAAGAAGCTGACGGCGGAACAAATGTGGGAGCCGAGCTTTGTGAATCACGCCAACCAGGTGTTGAAATCCGGACAATAAGTCTGCCAAGGTTCTGGGTTCAGAGGTTCAGAGGTTCAAAAAAAGGCGGTTAGGACAACCTTGAACGCTGAACCTTTGAACGTTGAACCTTTTAGCCAGGCCGTATTCACTTGGCCCGGGATCATTCTTCGCGATCGAGAAGCAATTGCGTTCTTTTGGGTATTTTAAAAGCGGGCAGGCCGGTTTCCTTCCAGGAATCCAGTGCTTTCATCATCAATTCCTTGGGAGGCAGAGAAAAGTCACTGCGGCCGCTTTTATCCGTGGCATCGATGAGTAGTTTACTGCTCATCTCAATTTCGCCGTTGCGTACGCGCACCGTGGGATCCATTCTGGCCCCGGCGAATATCCGATCGATGATGATCGTGTCCCGGGCGGGATTCATGCGTGAATTCATGGCCCAGTCCATGTGCATGGGGTCGCGAATGTCGATGTCATCATCAACCACGGTGATCCGCTTGAGGGTCGTTTCATTGGCCATCGCCCGTCCGACGCGAACGGCATGCCCGGGATATTGGGGCTTCATGGATACAATGCCATGGGCAAGCGTCCCGCCGTAAGTGAGATCGACGTGGACATCTTTGACGGTTTTGTATCCCAGGTCGTGGCGCAGCGTTTTAAGAATATAACCCGCATAGCCCAAACTCTGCAGCACAGTGCTCTCGCTGGGCGGCATCTGACTGATGTGGCCATAATAAATCGGATTCCTTCGATGCGTTATCGCCGTGACCGTGGCGACCGGATTCTTTCCGGCGGGTCTCATATAGCCGGCAAATTCGCCGAAAGGCCCTTCCGAGTCCATTTCACCCGGCTGGATTGTGCCTTCGATGATAATTTCAGCATGCGCGGGCACCAAAAGATCCACGGTTTTGGCCTTGGCCACTTTTATGGCTTCGCCTTTTAGACCGCCGGCGATGGTCAGTTCATCGATACCATACTGCACATTGGCCACCGCGGAAAGGTGAATGACCGGCTCGGCGCCAAGAACCCACGCAAAAGGTGCCGGTTTACCTTTTTTTACATAGGACTCATAACATAGGGTGCCATGTCTTGACGGAGCCAGATTAACCCCCAAATGATTTTTATCTTTAACCATGGCACGGTAGACCGCCGTGTTTTGAATGCCGGTGTTGTGATCCCGGCTGATGGTTGTAGAGGTGATATAGGGCCCCACGTCTTTGCCGGGCGTCCACACCGGAATAGGGAGAATTCCCAGATCGACATCACCACCCTGCATAACCACTTCCTGGCAGGGGGCGCTGTCTGTCAGCACCGCTGAAATCGGATTGGACAGCGCGTGGACCCACTTTGTATTAATCTCATCGGGCACCGTTTCCAGGGCAATGGCATAAGTTTCGCGCGAAGCGCCCAGAACACCCGTCATGACCGGAATATCGAAGCCTTTGACGTTTTCGAAGAATAGACCAAAACGATTCTCATCGGCAAACGCCTGGTACATCCAGCGCGCGATACAGGACAATTCCCACGCGGGATCGATCCTTTTGGGGATGCGTCTGAGTTTGCCTTTGGTCTCTAAAACCGACAAATATTCTCGCATGTCCCGATATGGCATAGATCATCTCCTTATTTTGCTAATGGTAAAAAGTTACCCGACTGTTATTCACATGTCAATTCCGATAATGCAGAGGTTACAGGTGAAAAAATATGAAACTTAAATTTGAACCGATATCGTCCTTGCCGCGCCTATCATGGTGCGCGTGCATCCGTGAACATGAGGAAGTCGCCCGCATCCTCCATGGACCGTGGGTGGAAACCCGTGACGACTGTTTTTTTGAAGGCGCGTGGGACGGACCCTTTGAGGCCTATCGCTTTGATGAAGCCGTCATCCTGGCAGGCTCCGGGGGCCGCGTTGTCGGCGGCGCGATTCTTTTCGCCTCTCCCGGTCCTATGTGCGAGAGGCTCTACTCATTGAGTGTCGAAAATGAGCTCTATGTTTCCAATTCGTTTACCTTTTTGCTCACGCAAGCAGACCAGGACCTGGATATCCATTATCCCAATTACTTTTTCGATTTCCTGTATCACCACCAATGCGGAATTCGGATAACAAAAAAACCCATCCGCATCCGGAGCGGACGGTATGTGTATCTGCATGATTTCTGTAATATCCTGGTAAAGCCCGATCTGACAATTACCCGTATTGAGAAGAACCTGAGTGACCCACCGATGAATTACAGCGACTATGTCGCTTTTCTGGAGCGAACCATTAAGTTGATTTGCGAAAATGCCGGGAACCCCGCCCGCAAGCAGATCTATCGTCCGCTCACCACCATTTCGCAGGGCTATGACTCAACAGCCGTTTCCGTATTCGCCGGTCGCGCGGGCTGCCGGGAGGCGGTCACATTTCGTAAAAGCATTAGTGATGATGGCTATGTTGATGACTGCGGCACGACCATCGCCGGTTATCTCGGTCTTCAAACCACCGAATACGAACGCCTGGACTTCAATAAATTAAGCGGAATGCCGACCGCTGAGTTCTATCTGAATCCTTTCGGGATGACAGAGGCTCTGGCGGTCATGGAAGATCAGTTCGTCGGTTCGCTATTGATAACCGGGACGTGGGGGGATTCTGTTTGGAGTACGGACAACCTCAGTGGATGGTCTCTGCTCCAGACACCGCTTGTTGATTATCTTCAGCCTGCCACGACCATGATCGAGTTCCGGTTGAGAGCCGGATTCGTTCACCCGACCCCCGCGACCATAAGTGCTCTCCATCGTCCCTCTATTCGCCGCATTACGCAATCAAGAGAAATGACACCCTGGTCGGTCGGCGGCGACTATGACCGGCCGATTGCCCGCCGCATTATCGAAGAGGCCGGGGTTCCCCGGGAACTCTTTGGGCGTCAAAAGATGAAAGGCGCTCCCTGGTCTCCACATGGCTTCAGTTTATCCTCGCCTGCGGGTGATCGCGACTTTGAGGCGTTTTATCTGGCCAAAGTCGATAGAAACACCAGCGGGCATCCAGTCGTGAACTCCCGTCAGAATGTTCGTAAGCGCAAAATCAACTGGCAGCGTCCTTTAAGAAAGTTATTGCGGCCCTTTCCCGTTAGTATCAGACGCGCGCTTATGTGGGAGCGGCTGGACCCCCGCTGGGGCGCCAAAAACCTGTACAGATTTCACTGGGGATTTGAACGCACAAAAGAGCGCTACCAATCTGCTTTGAATCCAAACCGCTAATCCCTATTTTGCTCTTTTTTTGAGGGCCGCACCGACGCTCTTGGTGAACTTCTGACCCTCAGGCGATCCCAGCCATACCAGTTTTTGGTAATTCTCTTCGGAATCAAAATATGAAACCGGCTTCACATTCTCCCTCATCATCAGTTGCTCGGCGATTGCAATGGCCTTTTGATTACCGTTTTTAAGCCTGTTTCCTAAATAGGTGCCTTCACCGCAAATATTCAAAGCCTCTCTACCGGTCATCCAAACGACAAATAACTTTGCCGCGTTCGGGCTCCGGGCGCCCTTGGGCACCACGTGCATCAAAACCGAATGGGGGACGATGTCCTTAAAAAACCCCATTTTGAAATGGCCATTTTGCTGACCGGCATCGAGATACTGCTCGGTTGTATGAAAGCCGCCTACGATAAATTTACCCTCTGCAACCTGTTTGGCCATCTTGCGGGGGTGATATTTTTTTACATCGTTTTGGCTCCAGGCTCCGGCGATCGAAAGCAGCTCTTCGGGGCTGTATTTCATCACGGCGTAAGTTATGTTGGAGGTGTACATGGACACGGCTGTTTTGCCTTTGAGTGAGGCATTCGCGAGATCCTTAATCGACAGCGGGATCATATTGGCGTCGACCTTATCGGACCTGTAAGAATATCCGGTGTAAAAGTCAAATGATTTGAAACCGACCCCTGCGATCGCAGCCGGGCTCACTGAATTGTCGGCGCCCTCGGGCAAAAGGTTTTCCCAGCCATCTATTTTCTCGAGTACACCTGCATCTGCCATCATGGCGAATGTCGGCTCGTTGAGTACCATCGCGTCAAAGGTTGGTTTGGCGCCCTCGCGATACTGTTTCACAATCTTTCTTGCTTTGGCCGAGTATTTTCCCGTGAGGTTGGCCTCAAGTGTGATGTCAAGGTCGTAACGGGCGTTAAACGCCGTTTCCAATTTTTTTACATGTTCCTGTGTAATAAAATGTAAGGCCACCTTCAAATGCTTCTCTTTCTTCGCACCTGCAATCAGCGATTTTAGCGTATCCGCAGCTGCAAATTCCACCGCGATCCCCATTGCCATTGTAAAGACCACCCCGGCGATCAATGTCGCACGTAACATCTTTTTCATCATCGTTATCTCCTTTCGTCATCCCAGAAGGATTACAGTATTGTTTCCGTAGAATTTTTTCTAAACCGGTACAATGTGGTGCAAAAATTGTGCACAATTCAAATGATAAATATATATCCAATATCTTCATATGGTTACATGGTGATCGCTAAAAAGGTAAAAATTATTCAAGAACTTTTTTTGGTCTTTTTCCCAATAATTCGGGCATATACCCATTATATTACGCGAATAAATTTCGTTACGCCGATAGAAAGTTATATAACTACTTTAAAATATTATGGTTATATATGGAATTTCGGTTTTTGCACAACAATTGCATACCAGTTGGCATAGGTTACCACTGAACAGTCGATCGCTTAGCCGGTTTATAATCACAAATGAAAAAAGCATTTGCTAATTTAAAAGGGTACGGGCGCTTTTACCTCGGATTGCGGAGCTTCCTGCGCCAAAAGATGTCTCTGGCCGGGGCTGAAGCCATTGTCCGGCAACGCATGGCTGCCAGAAATGCCAATTTCCTGCGGTTCATGGAGCGGGGTGTCTTCGGCAATCCGAAGAGTCCGTTCCGGCCGCTGCTTAAATTAGCCGGCTGCGAGCTGGGTGACATCCGCAACAGGGTCGGCACCAACGGGCTGGAGGCCACTTTGCGTGAATTGCGGGAAGCCGGGGTGTACGTTACATTTGAGGAATTCAAAGGCCGCAAACCGATGGTACGCAATGGAAACGTTTTCCACGTACACCCCCGGGATTTTGATAACCCGCATTTGAGCCGTCATTATCAGGGCACCACCAGCGGGACCACCGGAGCGGGCACTCGAATCATGATCGATCTGGACCATCTTGCAGCCAATGCACCCCTTTTAATGTTAGAACACCATGTCCACGGTACCCTCAACACGCCCGTCGGCATCTGGTTCGGAACGCCGCCTGATCCAACCGGACTCATCGCGACCCTGATGCGCTCACGCTATATGGATGCACCCTTAAAATGGTTTTCGCCTGCTTTGGCGCAAAGTGCCGCAGCGCCTTTAAAATACCGCCTTATTGCGCCCTGCACCATTATCGCCGGTCGACTATTTGGCGCACCCCTGCCCTGGCCGCAGCCGGTGAGACTGGATCAAGCGGCCACCATCGCCCACTGGGCGACAAAAATGGTTGCCGATCACGGCGCTTGCCTGATCACCACCCACGTAAGCCAGGCCTTGAGAATATGCATGGCGGCTTCAGAAGAAGGCTTGGATCTACGCCATGTTCTCTTTACGGTAGGGGGCGAGCCGCCTTCGCCGGCCAAAGTGGCCATGATAACCCGCACCGGTGCGCGCTGGGCGCCGAAATATTTTTTCAATGAGGTCGGTGCCGTGGGGCTTGGCTGCGCACAACCGCAGGACGAAAACGATCTGCACTTTATAAAGGATTCCCTGGCGCTGATCCAACACCCTCGCCGGGTACCCGGATCGGAGCTGATGGTTGACGCTTTTAATTTTACGACCTTACTGCCCTCTGCGCCCAAGCTCTTGTTGAATGTGGAAAGCGATGACTACGGTATCATTGAGACGCGCTCCTGTGGCTGCCCGCTTGAGACTTACGGATATACCGAACACTTGCGGGAAGTCCGCAGTTTTCGCAAGCTCACCGGCGAAGGTGTAACGCTGGTTGGCAGTGACATGATGTACGTTTTAGAGGAGGTCCTGCCGTCACGTTTCGGCGGCGGTCCTTTAGATTACCAGCTGTTGGAGGAAGAGGATCAGAAAGGCATGACCCGCCTCAGCCTGCTGATCAGTCCCAAAGTTCAGATTCGGGATGAATCCGAAGTTATTGCAACGGTGTTAGACGCCCTGAAGCGAAAAAGCCGGGCGCATAGAGCCATTGAATTGTTGAAACAGGCCGGAACCATGCGAATCAAGCGTCAGAAGCCCATCTCGACGGGGCACGGAAAATTCATGCCGTTGCACAAAGCAAAATTAGCGCAACACCCAACCGAAGATAAATCCTCGTGAATTGGACAATAAGCCATGAGAATTGTTTGCCAAAATCTTTCTAAAAACTTTCAAACCCACAATGGCCCTATTCAGGCGTTGCAGGATGTGAGCTTTGCGACCGAAGAAAGTGAGTTCGTATGTATCGTGGGACCCAGCGGCTGCGGCAAGACCACGCTTCTTAAAATCATTGCCGGGTTGCAGGCGCCCGGCTCGGGAAATATCATTTTTGAGCCGGCCGGCAACCACAGACGGCCCAACAACGCTATGGTATTTCAGGAAGATAGCCTGTTCCCCTGGATGACGGTTTTGGATAATGTGGCTTTCGGTCTGGGATCCAAGGGCCTGAGTAAAAAAGAGCGCCGCCAGCGCGCCCGAACTTTCATTGAAAAAGTGGGGTTGATAGCCTTTGCCAATAGCTACCCGCATGAGCTTTCGATGGGGATGCGCCAAAGGGTGGGAATTGCGCGTGCCTTTGTGGCCCGTCCTTACACTTTATTAATGGACGAACCTTTCGGCTCCGTGGATGCACAAACCCGCTGGATTTTGCAGGAAGAGTTATTGAGTATCTGGTCAGAGCACCATAATCTGGTTATTTTCGTCACCCACGATATCGAAGAAGCGGTGCTACTTGGCGATCGGGTTCTGGTAATGAGCGGACGCCCGGGAAGCATTCGCGAAGAAATAACCATCCCATTTGAGCGGCCGCGAAAACTTGCAAACATGGAACAGTCAGAGATCAGAGAAATAAAATGGCACATTTGGAACTTACTCGAAGATCAGGCGCGAAAAAGCGTCGGTCTTTCTTCTTCTTAAAAAATGGTTTCGCTTCGGCATTACAGCGTCCTGAGTATTGGCTGCCGAGCTTGATTTTACTTATAGCGATAGGGTGTTGGGAGTGGGCTGCTCGCCGGGAGGTAATTTCAACCCTATTTTTCCCGGCCCCTTCGATTATCGTGCGGACCCTGATTCGATCCTTTGCCAGCGGCCAGATGATAGAGCATTCAGGCGCAACTTTTGGGCGCATATTCCTGGCACTTATAATCGGCGGTTTGCCGGCTACGATCATTGGGTTGGCGATGGGTTGGTCGCGTCGGTTGCGTGCCGCAATTGACCCGTTTGTTGCCGCGGCCCATCCGGTACCGAAAATTGCGCTCCTGCCGCTCGCTATGATTTTTTTTGGGATCGGAGACGCTTCAAAAGTCGTCACGGTTGCCGCGGCGGCATTCTTCCCGATGCTCATCAACTGCATGGCGGGTGTTCAGCAGATTAATTTTGTCCATTTTGAGGTCGCGCAAAATTTCAGGGCAAATCCATGGAGGGTCTTCACGCGGGTTGTCTGGCCGGGCAGTTTGCCGATGGTGATAACCGGCGCGCGCCTGTCGATTAATGTCGCATTCCTTATCACCATCTCCATCGAACTGGTCAGCGCCACCAAAGGATTAGGCGTAATGATCTGGTTTGCCTGGGAGACATTGCGCACTGAAGAACTTTACGCGGGTCTCATCGTGATTGCAGCCCTGGGAATTGGAATAAATTTTATTCTCAAGCGTTTAAGGATGCATTTGGTCCCTTGGCGGCCGGGACATGAATCCTGATCAGAATGAGGTGCTAAACGGATGTCAAAGCTTCTGTCAATGGGTTATGTAACCAAGCAGCGTTTCGCCAGCTACTGGTATCAGCTTAAAGAAGTTGTCTCAAGCAGGCCGGTCAATGTGCTGGAAATCGGCATCGGACCGCGGTTGGTTTCCAGCTATCTCCTCCAGAATAACATAAACGTCGTAACCATCGATTTGGATAGAAAATTACAGCCCTGCATCGCCGGGTCGGTTTTGCAATTGCCGCTTAAAGAAAAGACTTTCGATACGGTTATGTGCTGCCAGGTTTTGGAGCATTTTCCTTTTAAAAATTTAAAAAAGTGTTTGGAAGACATCAGAAGAATCACCCGCCAGAAACTGATTTTAAGTTTGCCTGATAAAACTCTGACTTTATCTTTTTTACTGAGAAGTTCAAAACGTATTTCCTGGGATTTTTTGCTGCCGTTTCCTTTGGCATTCCGAAAACATAACATCGGAAATGTAAAGGGGCATTTCTGGGAAATCGGTGAAAAGGGATATCCTTACACGCGTTTGTTAAAGGAAATTGAACATGCCGGGTTTTCTGTAGATCGGACCTATCGGGTCCCCGATCATCCCTATCACCGGTTTTTCATTGCCTCACCCGCCTCGATAAAACGCTTTTAGAAAAAGCGTGTTGGAAGCTTAAGTCGATTTTATGACCGCCTTGATGATCTTGGAATAGCCTGTACATCGGCAAAGGTTCCCGGCCAGACCGCGCCGAACCTCCTCCTCTGTGGGGTGCGGATTGTGATTCAATAGGGCCGTTGCCGACATAATCATCCCGGGCGTGCAATAACCACACTGGACCGCACCTTCATCCATGAAGGCCTGCTGGAGAGGATTTAGCTTGCCGTTTGAAGAGAGGCCCTCGATGGTAAAAATTTCTTTGCCTTCCATCTCTATGGCCAGCGTAAGGCAGGCCAGGGTAGGTTTTCCCTCCACCACTACCGTGCAGGCGCCGCAGTCCCCAAGGTCACACCCTTGCTTTGTGCCGGTCAGTCCGAGTTTTTCCCGTAAAACCTGCAAGAGGGTCTCCCGGGGCTCTACAAATATCTCATAGTCTGCCCCGTTGACCTGAAAAGCAACTGAATGTTTTCTCATGAAACGACTCCCATTTCTGTAAAGGCCTTTTTTATCAGGATGTTAACCATCTGACGGCGGTAGGCGGGAGACCCGGAGACATTGGCCACGGTTCGAATCCGCGAAGTTACCTCAGCCGCAAAATCTGCCACCTGTTTTGCGGAAATTTCATTCTGCGAAAGCATGGCTTCCAAGTCTTTGAAGCGAGCCGGTTTCCGATCAACAGCGCTAATAACCACCCGGTAATCCTTATTCTCCGGAGAAGCTACCAGCGCAAGGCCCACCTTGGGGAAATCAATCGCCCCGCGTAAGCTTGGCTTATAATAGCGGGCAAAACTGAGCTTTTGGGGCGGCACAATAATTTCGGTGATAAGCTCATCTTTCCCCAGATTGGTGGGTTTTATCAAATCACCACCGAAGAACGCCTCCAGCGGTACCACTTTTTCTCCCTGACTTCCGGATAACACGATCTCGGCACCTAATGCGAAAAGCACGCTGCCGACATCGGCTGAATATACAGCATAACATTTGCGTGAGCGTGATCCCTTAATGGCATGGCAGGTATCACCGCCAAGTTTATGACAGGGAATCAAGGACCGCCGCCAGTCTGCCGATTGGTTATAATACCAACAGCGCGTATTCAGGCAAAGATTTCCACCCACCGTCCCCATGAACTGGTGCTGGACAGCTCCCACCATTGAGGCGGTCTCGGCGAGTATGGGGAAGTTGTCCTTGACCACAGCTGCGTTCGCCAGTTTCTGGAGGCTGACCATAGGACCTATTTTGAGTCCTTGCGTCTCGGAATAAGTCAAATTCTGCAATTCCGGAATCTGCTTGAGACCAATCACCAGTTCGGGGACCGATGTTCGCTGCATCATCTGGACAATCAAATCCGTGCCGCCGGCCATGATAGCCGCACGTTCACCGGCCTGTGCCAGTAAAGAACATACCTTAGAAATGGATTCAGGCGCCTGATAGTCGAACTTGGGGAGATTCATCGGGTTGTCCCTACCTCCTCCCGTTGCGCTTCAAGGGCGGCCAAAACCTTCTCCGGTGTAATGGGCAGGGAGGTAATCCTGATGCCGGCGGCATGGTAAATCGCATTGGCAATCGCCGGAGCTGTGGGTACCAGTCCGGGCTCCGCCACCCCCTTGGCACCGAAGGGTCCGTGGGGCTCATTGGATTCGACCAAAATTATTTTCGGAAGTAAGGTCTCGTGGGTGGTCGGCAATTTATACTCCAGAAAACTCGGATTCGCGATGTGCCCTTCGCTGAAAACCACTTCTTCGCTCAGCGCATAACCGATACCCTGCGCCAGAGCACCTTCAACCTGGCCTTCGGCTGCCAGGGGATTGATCGCCCGTCCCAGATCGTGGGCGCAGGTAAAATCGAGCAACTTTACCTGACCGGTATCTAGATCGACCTCCACTTCGGCCACCTGGGCAGCAAAGGTATAAGCTGCAGCCTTGTTACCGTATCTGCTTTTTTTATCTCTGAAAACCACGCCTTCCGGAGCATAGGTTCCTACGCCAAGTAAAGGTTGCTGCCCGCGTTGGGCATCGAAATGCCGCACAAGATCAAAGATATGGATGCTTTTATCCGGCGACGTTTGATCCTGCTCAAAGTTAGGTTCCCGGCCTGAGCTCTTTACATACAGCGAACCCTTCTCATATACCACCTGGGTTACATGGGCCGAGAAATATTCAGCCGCTAATTGGATAAGCTGCCGCTTAACGTCAACAGCGGCCAGGCGTACCGCTTCACCTCCCAGGATTGTCACGCGATCTGAATAACTGCCTAACGCATAAGGGCAGTTATCTGTGTCCAGCGGCGCAATTTCTACGGCCTCTGGTGGCAGGCCGAGTTCCTCCGCTGCGATTTTGACAAAAACGGTGTTGCAACCCTGCCCCACATCGGCATCCCCCGATATGACGATCACTTTGCCGGTCCTGAGCACATGCACCCAGGCGGTTGATCCCCAGAATCCGGTCATCGTCCGCCGGCCGGCCACGTGGATCATGCATGCGATTCCGATGCCTCTCCTTTTTTGACCGTATGTCTTCGGATTCGCCGCCTTTTCATTTGACCATGCGCTTCTTTTGATATCCCAATCACTTTCCTGCCTGGCTTTGTCCATGCACTCCGTAAGTGCACAGCTCGAAATCTTCCACCCATGCGCCGTAAGATCATCCTTTTGGGTGGCATTTTTCTGCCTTATGACCAATGGATCCATGGCCAGTTTTTGGGCGGCTGTATCTAAGAGGGATTCCAGGGCAAAGTGCATCTGGGGGTTGCCAAAGCCGCGAAAAGCCCCCGTGGGTACTAGATTGGTATACGCTAACCTCACCCCTGTCTGTATATTGGCGATGCGGTACAAATTATCTACGCGTTGGGCCGTCGTCTCCAACGAAAAGCAGGAAACGTCGGTGTAGGCCCCATTGTCGGCAATGATCTCTGTCTTTTTGGCCAGAATCGCACCGTTTTTTGCAAAGCCCATTTTTAGCTTTATGGTGGCCGCCATTCGCGGACGCGACATCGTAAACTCCTCGAAACGATTGGCCTCGATGCGAACCGGCCGTTTGGTGTGGAAAGAAATCAAGGCCGCTAAAAGTGCATTCATCGGTATATGTCTGGACCCAAAACTTCCGCCAATAGTGGGTTTGATAACTCGAATTTTGGAGGCCGGCACATCAAGGACATGCGCGATCATATCTCGAAGGCGAAAGGGACTGCTGGAGGGCGCCCAAACCGTAAGCTTGTCGTTTTCACCCATGGATGCCAGACAGGTGGTGGGCTCCAGGTAACCGGGACTGACACGCGGGACAACAAAGGTTTCTTCCACCACGCATTCGGACTGCGCAAATCCGGCCGTAATGTCGCCGCGCTCAATCATATACTTTTCGGCAATATTTTCAGGATAAGCGTCATGGATAATCGGGGCTCCCGGGCTAAGGGCCTCTGATGTAGACAGGACCGCCGGTAATTCTTCATAGACCACCTCGATCAGCTCCAGGGCTTCCTCGGCGATATCTTTGTCAGTGGCCGCCACGACCGCCACTTCATCACCCACATAGCGCACTTTATCAACTGCAAGAAGATCTTCGTCCTTTATGCGCCTGCCGATTTTTTTGCGGGGCGTATCAGCAGCCGTTAGCACTGTTACAACTCCCTTGAGCTTCTCCGCCAGACTCGTGTCTACATGTACGATCCTGGCATGGGCATGTGGACTCCGCAAAACGGCCCCGTATAAAGATCCGCGAATGAAGATATCCCCGCAGTATTCGGCTCGCCCGGTAACCTTGCTAGCCGTATCCAGCAGGGGCGTCGGTACGCCCACCGTATTCATATTTTTGTTCGCATTCATATTTACATTACCGAGATGCAAGAAACATACAAATAGCAAAAATATAATTATTCGTATTATTTTCAGATAGTTCTAAGATTATTTATAAATAGGTCAAAATTCAATCAATTCCAATTTGATGGGCATTTGCCCAAATTATAGGGATAAAAACCAAGAAAATTGGCAAAGCGACAAAAAATTCTTATAAATTAAGAATCTTAACAAAGGTAGAAATCACAGAAGGCAGTAAAACCGGCAAACCTCGTAAAGCGTTGTCCATAGGCACGCGAACAGGCCAACCACGTAAGATTATACGAAGTTCCCATTGACACGGACTGATACAGTGTGACATCCTTAAGGGTATGCGTTGTTTATTTAAAAACCGATTCCGAAAGAATTCCTTTCCTTTCTGACGCCACCCCTTTGATGAGGATCTCGATGGTTTCGATCAATCATTGTCTGAAATTTAAAAAGAATTCCACAAGATTTGGCATTATCATTTGTGTTTGTTTGTTTTTCTTTTATGGCTGCGGCAGGGACACTGATATGATCGTGGTCGATTTTTCCAAGACCGTGGCTGTGGAGCAGCCCGGAAAAACGCCATCAGAAAATCCTTCTTTCAGAGTTGCCGTAGCCGCCATGATTTCACCAAAAGATACCTTTGTCTATTATCGACAGCTTTTAAACTACATCGGCAGCAACCTAGGCCGCGATGTCCAACTCATTCAGCGTAAAACCTACGGCGAAATTAATGAGTTGCTGGGTAAAGGTCAGATTGATTTAGCATTTATCTGTTCAGGACCTTATGTTGCCGGGAAAGAAAAATATGGATTTGAGTTGCTGGCTACCCCTGAGGTTCAGAAGAGCCATTTTTACCAATCCTATTTGATTGTCAACAAAGCCAGCCAATTGCAGGGACTAGAAGATCTCAGGGGAAAGGTTTTTGCCTTCACCGATCCGGATTCCAACACCGGTAAATTGGTCCCCACCTATTGGCTCAGCCAGATGGGAGAAAGACCCGAGACTTTTTTCAGTAAAACCATTTACACATACAGCCATGATAACTCTATCCTGGCCGTAGCCAAATCCCTGGTGGACGGTGCTGCAATCGATGGCTTGATCTGGGAATACTACCATCAAAAAAATCCAATTTTCACCTCTAAAACCAAAATTATCCACAAATCAGAAAACTACGGCATTCCCCCCATTGTGGCGTCAGGTCTTTTGGCACCTGATTTAAAGAACCGTATTCGTCAGGTGCTTGTCTCCATGCACATAGATCCCCAGGGGCAGAAGATTTTAAACGAATTGATGATTGATCGTTTCACCCCGGCCCGGGACGAATGGTATGACAGCATCCGCAATATGGAGCAGAAGATTGCTTCGTTGGAGAAATAATGGAATGCGGCTTCAAAGCTTAAAAAGCAAATTGCTTGTGGCAGTCTCATTGCTGGTTATCGGCAGCGGGTTGCTCATCTCAATACTGGTCACCCAGCGTTACAGCAGCAGTCTCTTCCAATCGTTGTCTGCCCAGGCCGAAAATTTAACCCATGCTGTAGCACTCGATGCCACTGACAAGATTCTGACCAACGATCTGGTCGCTCTCCAGAAAATGCTGGATTATAAAATTCGCAGCAATCCCATGGTCGCCTATCTTTTTATCATCCGGGATAACCAGGTCCTGGCGCATACATTCCCTGAGGGGCTTCCGTTAGAGTTGCTGAACGCGAATAATGCTGTCCTTGAAAATTACGGTAATTATCAGGAAATTGTGTCAACAAAAGGGGAACATTATCTTGATATCGCCTGGCCGATCTTTTCGGGAAAGGCCGGACTCTTGCGCCTTGGAATTTCTGAGAGGCATTATCGGGATCAGGTTGCCCAATTGTGGTTGCAGATGAGCGGATTAACTCTAACTATTTTATTGCTGGCGCTGGGAGGAAGCCTTCTTTTTATTAAGCGCGTCACCGGGCCTCTGGCAGAGCTGGCCAAAGCGGCTGAAAAAATCGATGAAGGCAATCTCGATGTTATGGTTGAATTGAAAATTAAAGACGAAGTCGGAAAATTGACCGCTTCTTTCAACCACATGGTTGCCCGTATTAAAGATTACACGCATCGACTCAAAGAAAAAACGACCGAACTCGACCGCGCCCACCGGCAAACGCGCACCTCCTTTACCATTGCCCAGGAAATCGGGGCGCTAACAAACCTGCGGGATGTTTGCAGGTATCTGATCAACGAACTGCAGAGCATTGTAACCTGCAAAGACATGTGTATGCTGGTGTTCAGCAGCAATCGTGACACTATTTTTATGCAAACCGACGCTAATTCTATAACACTGGATAAAGCCCCTGCCCAAAAAGCTGCTTTGTTTTTATCCAGAGTTGAAAAGATGGAATTTGTCAAAGCCGATCGCTCCAACACTTTTTTTCTGCCCAATGAATTTAAAACCGTAGAAAATCTGGTGACCTTTCCGCTCCATCATGAGAATCAACTCCAGGGCGCCATGCTGATCGCATGCCCCGGTAATTGCAATTGTGTTACCAAAGAGCTGGATATTATCGATCTGATTTTGAATCAAACCACAGGCGCTATCCGGCGGTCAGTGCTTCACGAAGAAGAAATTCATGAGCTGCGAACCCGGATTGAACGCACGGCCGAATTCAGCGGGATCATCGGCAAAGACCCGCAGATGCAAAATATCTATCGCTTGATTGAAGATATCGCGCCCACCGATGCCACGGTTCTCATTCAGGGAGAGAGCGGGACCGGTAAGGAGTTGGTCGCCAGGGCCATTCATCGGCAGAGCCTGCGCAGGGATAAACCCTTTATTGTTATCAACTGTTCGGCCTATCCTTCGACTCTCTTGGAAAGCGAACTCTTCGGTCATGAAAAGGGGGCGTTTACCGGTGCCATCCGGCAGAAATCCGGTCGCTTTGAGCAGGCCGATGGCGGTACGGTATTTTTAGATGAGATTGGAGAAATCGCCCCGTCAGCCCAGATCAAGCTGCTGCGCGTCCTGCAAAGCCAAAAATTTGAGCGCGTCGGCGGTGAGGAAACATTAGAAATCGATGTGCGCATCCTAACAGCTACGAATAAGGACCTTATACAGGAAGTTAAAAAGGGCAACTTCAGGGAGGATCTATTTTATCGTCTCAATGTCATCCCAATCCAACTGCCGCCCTTAAAAAAACGTCCCAATGACATTCCACTGCTGGCTCGCCATTTTCTACGCCGGTTTGCATCTGAACAAAATAAGGAAATTCAGGATTTCAGTTCAGAGGTCATGCGGCGGCTGTTGGACTACCCCTGGCCGGGCAATGTCCGCGAATTGGAAAACAGTATTGAACATGCGGTCGTGTTAGCAAAAGGAGATAAAGTTGAGCTACCTGAACTACCCTTCGTGATCCGCGAAACCACTCCTACCAAATCGAGTGAAATCCCTGGAACAATTGTAGAAAATGAGAAAAAATTGCTCCATGAAGTTCTAGAGGAATGCGGCTGGAATAAAAAAAAGGCCTCAGTAAAGTTGGGAATCAGTCGCAGTACGCTCTACGAAAAACTTAAAAAATATCAGATATTAAAGCCGACCATTCACTAGCGCCTATCCCAAAAAAAGAAGGCCACTTATCCTGTTAGGGGTCATACAAATGCCGTCGGGTGTTGACCCTTCTAAGACCCAGACATGTGTTTGATTCAACAATTTGTGTCCGAATTTCGTACACGGTTAACCTGCTAATATCATTCTAATTTTAAAATATTGCGGTTTTCATGCCCGGTTTTCATACAGATTCAAAATAATCCAGCCGCGGGTACCCTACCCTCAAAAAGTTGAATTTTCATTCAAGCAAGTTTCTTTAGAACTCATTATTAGCGCAAATTCAAATACTTAATCCCTATTCGATTTAACCCATGAAAGCCATCTAATAGATTGACCTCTAAAGCTCCGGGTTTGGCACAAGCATTGCTACGTTGTGGTGTAAGGAGAAACATTCGTTCTTTCTTTATCCGGGCAACCATCTAACATCTTCAATAACAGGCGTCAGAAGAACATCATTCATAATAAATTGGAACGCAGAACCGTTAAAGATCGCAGATCGGGTTACGACCGCAGGCAAAGCGCCCGAGAGCGAGAAAGAAAAACAGTATTGGTGCTGGATGCCGATAAAAAACAATGTTGGCAGCTATGCGAGCTGTTAGAAAACGATCAATATAAAGCCATTCCGCTGTATTCACCTCACGATTTAGAAAAAACCATCGCAGAAGCCGGATGCCTGGCAATTTTTTGGGACATCGACACTGTTCCGGCTGAAAATCGCATCATAAGGGATCTCACAATAAAATTTCCGGGCGTTTACTTTTTTGGCCTATCCTGTCACCAATTTCACCCCGACTTAAAAGACGCTATCTGCTACCACATTTATGCCTGTATCAACCGGCCGATCGATCCGGACGAACTTTTTTACTGGTTAAGGAGCATTGAGGAAGATGAGGCAGACCCAAAATAACATTCGGAAGCCTAATTTCAAAATGTATTTCAGAATTCATATCTTTGCCGCCCTGATGACCCTGTTTTTTTCCAGCGCGGCACTGGGAGCCGAACCAGGTTTACAGCCTAAGTTCGAGCTTCCGCCACCCGAGGTCCCGCAGCCGCAGTTGTTTTGTGGATATTGCCATGTGTTGACCTATCCGGGGATCGTCCAGAAAGGGTACGATCTGTGGAAAAAAGGCAAACACAGCAAATTTGGCTGCGTGGAATGCCATTATCCTCCGAAGGAAGTGGCTGGGAAGCCGTCTGGATCCGAGACAACAGTTGAGATTAAACCCGGCCACATTCCCAAAAAGCCGCCTGCACGGTTTTCCTACCTTTCACTGGGCGGTGAAACCATTCGCACACGTCCTCAGGTAACCGAGGCCAGTTGTATGACGGTTGCCTGTCACGGCAAACCGGATGACCAATTCAAAACCAAAAAGATCAAGTTCACCGAAAAGGTCGCTTTCGTCCACGAACCCCATCTGGATAAAAACAAACAGATCGAAGGCCAGATGGTCACCTGCACATCCTGCCATCAGCACGAAACCGAAAAAAAGAAATTCGAAGTGAGCCAACAATCCTGTCACCTCTGTCATTTCAAAAACGTCAAATTCAATCAGGACCGCGGCCGCTGTGAACTCTGCCACGAATTGCCCCAAAAGCCGATTCAAACATCCGGTGAAAAGCCGATCACCCATCAGATTTTAAAAGATGCCAAAGTTTCCTGCGGCAGCTGTCACTATGATGTCATTCAGGCCTCCGGCCGGTCCAAATATGAGGCCTACTTCGAAAAAGGGGTGCTCAAAACCGCCCTTGTGATAGGTGCCGGCGGCATCAAAAAAGGAAATTGCTTCGCCTGCCACGACCAGACCAAGGCGCTTAAAGAAGTCGGCAACAAGAAGCTGATGCACGCAAAGCATGTCACCGTAAAAAATGCGCGCTGCTTCGACTGTCATCAGGTCATAAGGCATAAAAAGTCTGTTGTCGAACAGGCTGTGGCGGCCAAAGCAGAAGACAAAAAAACCATGGTGCAAAAACCCATGAGCGAGCGGTTCATAACGGACAGCTGTCTGGCCTGTCATCCTGGGCCCCACCAGCTTCAACGTCAGTTGGCCGAAGGTCTGAAACGTAAAGATGTCCCGGAAACACCGAGTTTTCACTACAGGGCTCGGGCCACCTGTCTGGCCTGTCACCTCGAGCAGCAGTTCACAAAAAAAGGAACGCCGGTTTTGATGGCTTCGGCCAAAACGTGTGCCGGCTGCCATCCGGGACGTGAGAAGCTGCTTGAGGACTGGAAAACCGATCTTGAAAATATGATCAAAGAAACATTAGAGGTGCAAAAAGAGGCCCTGGATGCATTGTCCGCCGCCAAAGCCAAGCTTGCAGAGCCCAAGCTGACTGAAGTGCATAATATGCTGGAGGAAGGACAGCAGAATCTTAAAATGGTCCAGTTCGGAAACGGGGTCCACAATAAAAAATACGCTTTGTATTTACTGGACGCGGCCATGATCCGTTTTGAGGATGTTCTCGATTATATTGAAGAAAACCAACAACCCTAAATTAATGAACGAAGGAGGTAAACATGAGTGACAAGAAATCCTTAACCAGACGCCAGGTGCTCAAAGGCGCCGGCGCGATTGCGCTCACCGGTGCAGCCAGCGTTGTTCCCGCCAAGAAGGCCATGGCCGCCGGTGGGAATGCGCCGCGCTGGGGCTTTATCGTCGACTTGAGGCGGTGCACGGGTTGTCGTTCCTGTACCGTGGCCTGCAAGGCTGAATTCAATGTTCCTCTGGGAGCATTCAGGGCCGCCGTCTACGATGAAGTGGTCGGCCAGTACCCCAAGGCCGAGAAACTCTTTATGCCCCGGCTGTGCAACCATTGCGAGGGCAACCAGGAGGACAAGGTTCCGCCATGCGTCAAAATCTGCCCGGAGTATCCCAAGGGCCGCAAAAAGTTCACTACGCCTGAAGGCAAAACAATCAGATACCGTTATGGCGCAACCTACAAACGTCCTGACGGTATGATTCTGTATGACAACGATCTGTGCGTCGGCTGCGGCAAGTGTATCGATACCTGTCCCTACGGTGCGCGCACCTGGGACAAGTCACTTTTATCCGGCAAGGACAAGACCAAAAACGGCATCGTCAAATGCGATTTCTGCACCCATCGGGTCGAAAACGGGGTGCTGCCGTCCTGCGTTAACATCTGTCCCAATAATGCCAGAATCTTCGGCGACTTGAACGATCCCAACAGTCAAGTTTCCAAACTGGTCAAGGAGTTCAATCTGGAGCAAAACCGCCAGAAAACAACCCTGCTGCCGGCGGAAAACACCATGCCGATGCTGTATTACATCGACCCCCAGGGAGCGCTTTCAAAAATGACGGTTGCCAAGAAAAAGTTCGTCAAGAACGAAGCCTGGCAAGATGTGATCATTTAACCTAAGGAGGAATAAAGATGAAACGAGATATAACTCGCAGAGACCTTTTTAAAGTCGCCGCCGCAAGTGCTGCGGTCCTGGCTTCAGGGACGACAACCGCATCCAAAGCCCTGGCCGGGACGGTGGATTTTGCCAAAGGCGGCAAGGATTTTTCGCCCGAAACCGGCGCGGAAAGGCAGATGATCCCATCGGCCTGTTGGAGCTGTGTCACCCGCGATGCCATGGTGGGCTATGTCGAAAACGGCCGGCTCGTCAAACTCGAAGGCCATCCCGATTCCATCCGGGGCAGAGGTAAAATCTGTGCCAAGGGTGCGGCCGGTATCAACCAGCTCTATGACCCGGACCGGGTACTTTATCCCATGAAACGCGTGGGAAAGCGCGGCAGCGGTAAATGGAAGCGCATCAGCTGGGATGAGGCCTTGACCGAAGTGGCCGCCCGGCTGAAAAAGCCGCGTGACGAAGGCCATCCGGAGAAATTCATGTTCCACTACGGCCGTATGAAGGCCAGCTCCAGCAAAATCGTCGGAACCTTCCTGGCCACCTATGGCACCGGAACCAAAGGCAATCACACCTCCATCTGTGAAGGCGGCAAGTGGACGGCCCAGGAGTTCACTTGGGGTAAACACTACGACAACTGGGATTTTGACAACACCAAGTTCGTACTCAACTTCGGCAGCGGTGTTATAGACGCGCACACAAACCACATCCCCACCTCCCAGAGACTGGTGGATGCCATGGTGGATCGCGGCGTCAGATGCGTCACCTTTGATGTGCGGCTTTCCAACACAGCCGCCAAGTCAACCGAGTGGGTGCCGATAAAGCCGGGCACCGACGGTGCGGTTGCGCTGGCCATGTGCCGTGAGGTAATGAATGCCGGGCTCTATGACAAGGAGTTTTTTAAATTCATCAAAGCCACCGCAAATCACAGTGACAGCACTGAAAAGAAGGTAGCGGCCCTCAAAGCGCATCTGGCTCAGTATACACCCGAGTGGGCCGAAAAGATCAGCGGTGTGCCGGCGGCCAAGATCAAGTCTCTGGCGCTGGAATTTGCCAAAACCAAACCGGCCTGCATGGTCAGCTATCGCGGTGCCGTGGCGCACTACAACGGCAACGACACCGAACGGGCCATCCAGATGCTGGCCGCCATTACCGGCAACATCGACAACCCCGGCGGCCGTTGCCAGGGGGTAGGCGCCAAATGGAAATACCCCAAGGGGCCCAAAAATAAACCCAAGACCAAAAAGATGAAAATCACCAGTGGATTTAAAGGTGCTTCCGCATATCCGAGCCATGGTGCCAGCCACCAGGTCCTTAAGATGATCAAGGACGGCAAAGCCGGAAGGCCTGATATCTACATGTGGTACTGCTACACCCCGGTGTATGCCAACGGGGAGTGCCAGGAAAACATCGACATCTTAAAAGACGAAAGCCTGATTCCCTATACGGTCTGCGTCAATGCCTATTACGATGAATCCGCGGCTGTTGCCGACATTATCCTGCCGAACCCGTCTTACCTGGAATGGTGGGATTGGGAAGATATGGTCTCTCCGACCCAGGTGCCGGAGTTTTACATCCGGCAGCCGTTTGTCAAGCCGCTGGGTGAATCCCGCGACTTCAAAGACGTGGTCTGCGATCTGGCCACCCGCATGGGCTTTCCGTTGGGATTCAACTCGGCTGAAGAGTTCGTCCAGAAATCATGTGAAATGACCCCGGGCGTAAAAGAAGCCGGCGGGTTCGCGTATATGAAGCAGCACGGAGTCTGGCATGATTCCAAGGCCAAGCCGAAGTACTACGGTTATAAAAAGGAAGTCAAGGCCGACGACCTGAAGAAGGACGGCGTCATTATGGATGAAGCCACCGGTACTTACTGGAATTGGAAAAAGGCCAAGCTCAAGAGTGAGGCCGAGGCCAAGGAAAAAGGCTATACCAAAACCAAAAACGCCTATAAGGGTTATGTCGGTCAGGAAATCGGCGGCAAGGCATACAAGGGTTGGAAACCGGATAAACTTAACAAGTCCGGCTACTTCGAGCTGTACTCCGAGTTGTTGAAGATCAAAAACTTCCCGGCCTTGCCGACCTACGTGCCCATTCCCGAGCATGAAAAAATGGGTTCCGGTGACCTGATTTTAACCACCTACAAGGTCGCGGTCCAGATTCATTCGCGCTCGGCCAACTGCAAGTGGCTGACCGAGATCTACCATGACAATCCGGCCATGATTAACCCGGTGTCGGCCAAACCGCTGGGAATCAACACCGGCGATAAGATCAAGGTTAAATCCGCGATAGGCGAAATTACCACCACCGCCAACGTGACCGAAGGGGTTGTGCCCGGCATCGTGGCCATTTCACATCATTTGGGCCACTGGGAGTATGGCAGATATGCTTCCGGCAAAAAAGTACCCGTTGGCGCGGGCGACGATCCGGATCTGAAACTGAAACACTGGAACAAATATGGCGTGCATCCGAACTGGATCATCCCCAACAAACCGGATCCGATCAACGGTCAACAGGCCTGGATGGATACGGTGGTTGAGGTAACCAAGGCGTAAACCCATAACAACATGAACATGATGTATAACTCAAATTTAGGGAGTTTTTGATGACGCAAACTGAAAAGCGAGACATGAAAGAACTGGCCGGGCAAAGAGGCAGTATATATGGGCTCCTGGCCACAGTCTATCGTCGGGAGATGACATCAGACCTCCTTCATCAGATAAAAGACCCTCAGTTTCTGGGGGTCTTATCTGACCTGGGGATGGAACTAAATAATGGCTTTTTTAAAAAACCCGATAAAGAACTACTCGAAGATCTGGCGGTGGAATACGCCCGCCTGTTTTTAGGGCCCGGCAAACACATCTCCCCCCATGAATCCGTTCATCACAAAAAAGAGGGCACTCAGAGCGGCCAGCTCTGGGGAGAATCTACCGCCGAGGTAAAGAAAATTATCGAGTCCTCCGGGCTCGAATATAAAACTGAGTATACCGGACTGCCGGATCACATCAGTGTGGAACTTGAGTTCATGCAACAGGTTATCCTGCGTGAAGAACAGGCATGGCAAGACGATGATAAGGATACAGCCCGGCTTTGCCTGGAAAATGAAAAAGAATTTGTAGGTGAACACCTTTTTCGTTGGATTCCGGAATTTTGTGAGAAGGTGATCACAGAAGCTAATTTGCCTTTCTATCGGGAAATGGCCAGGTTAACCAGGACCTTCATCGAGTTTGAAAAGCAAGAGATGGAGCGTCATAATAGCCATACGATTTAATATGAACAATCTGGCTGTCAGAGGAGCAATTTTTTACACTGGCTCCATATGGAATACTGGAATATTGGAGTGCTGGAATATTGGGTTCGAAAAGGGAAAATCATTGAGGCCGGTCGACCTCTCAAAATAAAAAAAGAACAATTTCAGATGCCCACAAACAAAAATTGTCTTTTTTTCGTTTACAAAACAACAACCAATAAAGCGTCGGCAGCCGACGCCGGGGAGCTTGCGGCATGAAGTTTATAAAAGATTTATCGAAAATGCACATCATTCCAATGGTTATCGGACTTATTTTCCTGATCGCCCTGGTGGTTGTGCTCGCTACAACGGTTATGTTGCGCAAAGATCTGATCCACGAGGAGTCTTTGCAACTGGCGGGCAAATACAAGGACCGCTTTGGGGCTAGTTTTGTCGGTTCTGAGACCTGTAAAAAGTGTCATGAAAGAATATTCCTGGAATGGAAAACGTCATTACATTCACGCATGATGCGGGATGTCAAAGTCGACCCACTGGCAAACATCGGTGATTTTGAGACACCCAGCGATATCCGGACCTTTCGCAAGGAAGAGATCGCCTACACGTTGGGCAGCCAGTGGCGGCAGCAGTATCTGAAAAAAGAAGGCGACGACCTGATCGTTTTGCCGGCATCCTACCATTTTCCAACCGACAAGTGGACGCCCTATAAACCCGATCAGCCGAAAAAGCGAAAATGGTGGACCGAATGCGCCGGCTGTCACGCCACCGGTGTCGATCCTGCTAAAAAAACTTTCATCGAAGCCGGAGTTGCCTGTGAGGCCTGCCATGGACCGGGCAGCAACCACGTCGAAGCAATTCCCGGTTTTGAGATCCCCACCATTATCTCTGCATCACGGCTAAATGCAGGCTTGTCCGCTCAGATCTGCGGATCCTGTCATACCCGGGGCCGGGACAAGACCGGCAAATATGCCTATCCGGTTGATTACCAGACCCACAAGGGTGAGGCCAACCTGCGTTTATATTTCAAGGAAGTCCGTCATGGCAATGGTGATGAGACTCAATATTTTTGGCCAAGCGGAGAATCCAAATACAGCAACCAGCAGTATCTGGACTGGAGGCAGAGCGAACACGCCAAAGTCGGCGTGGTCTGTGCCACCTGCCACAGTGTGCACCAGAGTAAAACCGGAATTGCTTCTAACCTGGATGCCTCCAACCTGCTGCTGGCCATTCGCTCCAAGACCCGTTTGTTTGAGGACCGGCTCTGTAAAAGCTGCCATACGACAGTACAGTATCGTTCGGTGCATCGCATTCACACATTCGGCAGCTGCGTGCGCTGTCATATGCCCCGGGTGGCCAGCATCGGTGAGGCCGGAGACGCCCACAGCCACACCTTCAGATTCATGTTTCCTCAAGCCACTCTCAAAGCGGGGGGTGTCGACAAGCAGCCCAATGCCTGTAGCAGCTGTCATCATCATAAAGACACGCCGGCTGAAACTCTGGTTGGCTTTCTCGAAGCAGCCAAAAAGAATGATATGCCGAAACCCTTTCTGGTACACCAACAGTCAGCGGAACCATCAATGTAAACCGGGGAGGATTGAGGAAAAATAAAAATCAATGGAAAACCCTCCCGCAAAAATGGATAGACGGCGCTTTTTGAAATTAGTCGCCGCTGTTCCGGTTGCTGCGACACTCGGAACCGTCAGGGTTGCCGGTGCCGATACCCTGCGGTACGGAATGCTCGCTGATTCTATCAGGTGCATCGGCTGCAAACGTTGCATGTCGGCCTGCAAGCGCTGGAACAATCTGAGAGTGGAGAGGGATGAACTGGTCACTGACCGGGA
>Ga0255055_10000167_pt1 | contig 49383 bp, 40 predicted proteins | sample JV7_2_27_MG_FD_188633 | JGI IMG/M metagenome (GOLD analysis project Ga0255055, IMG submission 188633) | Seawater microbial communities from Jervis Inlet, British Columbia, Canada - JV7_2_27 | ecosystem: Environmental > Aquatic > Marine > Inlet | place: Canada: British Columbia | collected... | reverse complement strand
TCATTACTCAGTTAGAAAAGGTTAAACTTGTGTCAACAAAAAGTAAACTGATAGAAGATATAGTCATTCTTGGATACGATAGAAATATGGTTGAAGAACAAATAGATAAGTTACGAATGGAAGGGGTACTTCTTTATTCTCGTTCAGAGCCAAAGGGTTGGAGTTTAGGGACTTACTAATTTTCTCTTACGCAAAAATAAACTCTTTTATATCATTTTGAAAAGGTGCAAATTGATTAATTTCTGAGAGGTCTTTATTAGCATACCTGGAAATAAAAAGATTTAGAATGGGATCGATTTTTTGCATAAATTTCTTAACAAACTTATCGGTGTCTTTCCTTTTTTTATCTACCAAACCATATAAAATGATGGGTTCTTTACTATTATAATCAGCAGCTTGAATTTCATAAGCTTTGAAAATAAATAATATATTACTTGATTCTAAATATTCTAACGATAGGTTGTTGAAAGCATTCTTAGCAAACATATTAATCGCAGATATAAAGCTTCCTCTCAAGTCTTTGTTAACTTTTTTAAGATTTTCTTCTTTTCCTATTTTCTTAAACTCATAATTAACTAAAACAAAACCGCGAAAAACAATACCAATCTCGTACAATTCTTTCATTTTTTCTGATTTGATATTTATTAGAAAGAGTTCTATATTAACCTATAATCCTTATAAAAATATACATATTTATTGTTACTCTAAAATTTCAAAGAAAAAATTTAAGCTACTCCATGGTTTTTAGGTTTCTTTTTCAAAATAATAGCTTCTTCAGGACATTCTGATACGCACATACCGCAACCAAAACAATATTCATTAAAAAAACTTAATTTACCATTAACGAGTTTCCTTGCTCCGAAGTTACATCTTTGCTCACAAATTCCGCAGTTAGTGCATCTATTATCATCAGTGTAAGCGATAAAATCGCTTTTTATCACTTGAGGAGAACCACTCTTTAAGAATTTATTCATAATAACGCAGCAGCACGGGCAGCAATTACATACTATGTAATAAAATAACGGATTGGGAAAATAAATAATCTGGTGGACTAATCCTCTTCTGTCGCTTTCTTCTAAAAGCTGTTTTATTTCATTTTTTGATACTTTTTCTAAATTTTCGGGTTTATAAGGAATTTCGCGTAGTGATTTTCCAAAACCTATATGAATACATGTTTTAATCGGGTGGTCGCAATTTGGTGTGTCTGAATGTTTTCTTTGCGTTTCTCTACAATAGCAATTAAAAATTCCAGTAACTTTTGATCTGCTTACAAGAGCTAAAATCTCCTGGGATGGAAGAAACTTGGTCTCAACATCAAAGTTTACATTCAATGGAATAACTTTCCCACCCCATCTACTCTTAAAGATGTAGCTATTCGTGTTTATATTTAACTTGGCGTCAAGAAGCCTAAAAGTTTCAAGCGTTAAAAATTCAAATGCTCCAAAAATAAACGACAGAAATTTACCTACAGATGGCACCCTGTCTAAAAGGATATCGAATTTAGTGTGAAAATATCGATAAGGAAAAGTTGCCATAAAATACACTTCTCTTTAGGTTAAATTATATATTGCAAACTGATAATTTTTTAAACAAATAGTATTTTATTAAACTTATTCTAGATTATTTTTATTATATTTTTTAAATGTGATTAGTGTTATGTCTCAAGATACCGAAACCCGCTTTTGTCCCTATTGCGGTATAAAGCTCAAACATCCATATTGGGAACACATTCAATCAGAACACCCCGAACGATACACACAAAAAGAAACATGGGTAAAGCTCTATCAAGATTATAGAAAACTAGGAATGGCCGAAGAAATATCGCTAACAGTTATCTCTGAACTATTTAATGCAACAACAGAAGAAATAAAATCCTTTTTGAAGGATAAAAACGCTCTTTAGTCTTTATTTTCCTCTTGAAATAATTATTATTTGCATCTTTAAAAAATAAATAGAAAAATAGTGGAAAATACACTAATTAAAAATTATTTAAATTAAAATTCTTCCTCGTCTTCTTCTAGGAGCCCAGACTGTTTCAACAAATCTTCTACACTGTCTCGCATTTTCATTACTTGCTCATTTTCAGTAAGTTTAAGGTTATCAATAACTGTATCAGAAAATTCCATAAATTGTTTGATTGATTGACTCGAGAACTCTTTAAGTTTCTCAGAAGTATCCTCAATAAACTCTTTACCGCTTTCACCAAAAGCCCCACCGACGAAATCTACAAATGCGGTATTCAGTTTGTCTAAGATATTTTCCTTCTTCTCTTCTTCACTCATTACACTTTACCTTCCTTTTAATTGATTCAGTATTTATTTCATATTATTAATGATTATGCTTTAAAAAATTTTTTCAAATTCTTATATATATAGGTTATATTTTAACGAAAACTTGAAACTACCACTTTGTTTATTTCTTATTTGAAATTTTAAAAAATATGAAAAAAAGGTGTTAGAAATCAATATCTTGACCGATTCCCTCTTGTAGGGCTCTGTCATACACTAACTTTCCAACTGCTACATCTTGTGCGCTTATTCCAACGGATTTAAATACCGTAATCTCTGAGTTGGAGGTTCGGTTGGGCACCTTTCCAGTTATTAAATTTCCTATAGAAATAATATCATCTTTAGAAATTATTCCCTCATTAATTGGAATTATGTAATCGCCAGCTTCAGCTAAACACGCTTCCTTTAATCCCGCTACAAGCAATGAAGCTCGTTTTATTGTAGTAGAATCTAATTCTCTGGCATCTGGGGCATGAGCACCTATAGAAGAAATATGCACACCTTCTGGTACTTTATCTCCTGCAAATAACGGTGTCGTACTGGTAGTTGCTGCTACTAAAATGTCGGTGTTAGAGAGTAAATCATCACCAGAATCAGTGACTTCAACTTCAATTCCTAGATCTTTCTCAATTTCCTTTTTAAAGCTTTCAACAGTGTCTTTTTTAAAATCGAAAACTTTACATTTTTCTAATTTCTGATTCAATCCATAATACACTCCAGAAACCTGCTTTCTTGCTTGAACACCGGCACTATATATGCTCATCGTAGTGCTATCTTCTCGCGCTAAATATTTAACAGATACTCCGGTCGCTGCTCCAGTTCGCATTGCTGTAATAAGACTACCGTCCATTATTCCGACGATATCTCCAGTATTTATATCTTGAATCATGATCTTAGCCAAAACAGTCGGCATATTGTATTTTTCGGGGTTTTTTTTGTAAACTGAAACAATTTTAGTGGCGAGGGCGCTCATTTCACCCCCAATTATACCCGGCATTACTAAAGTTAACCCTGGAGCGGGATCAGTAATAGCTATTCTTTGTGGAACAAAGGCGTTCCCTAAGGTAAGTTGTTTATATGCTTCTTCTACATATTCCAAGGCATCTGCCATATTTAGTAGCTCAGCCACATTTTCTTTTGTTAAAATCCTTACCATTTTTATAGTTTCACCAAGTTTTATGTTAAAACTTAATTTAAGTATTATTCTTGAGCTATTAAATATATATATTTAAGTTTTAAAATCATAAAATATTTCTTGATATAAGTGGAAGCTTATGAATAGAGATCATTTCCTCCATGGGTTCTTAAATCCTAAAAGCGTGGCTATTTATGGAGCTAATAATAAGGGTAACTCCTTAGCTAGCCTTCAAGTTATGAATTTAATTAAGTCTAGCTATGATGGAAAAGTATATCCAATTCACCTAAATTTAGAATCAGTCATGGGCTTTAAAGCATATAAATCAATAAGCGAAGCCCCAGAAATTCCTGATTTAGTTGTCATTGTACTCCCAGCTAAAATTGTACCTCAAATTTTTAAGGAATGTGGAGAAAAAGGAGTAAAAAGAATAGTCTTAATTTCTGGAGGTTTTCGTGAATTAGAAGAAGAACGTAAGAATTCACTCACAGAAGAAATTAACAATATCGCTAAGGAATATGAAATGAGATTTATTGGTCCTAATTGTTTAGGTGTTTATAATAATTGGTATAACCCTAAAGTAGAAGGTAAATCTTTAAATATATATATTTGGGAAAATCTTAAGAGAAGTAAATTTTCAATAGCATCACAATCTGGAACCCTTTCTTGCCATATTTGGTATGATCCTGAGAATCTGGATCTTGGGTTAAGTAGATCCTTATCTGTTGGAAATGAAGCAAATGTTGATATAGTAGATTGTTTAGAGTACTATAAGGATGATGAGTATACTGAAATAATTGGTTTATATATTGAAGAGATAAAAAGGGGGAAAAAATTCTTAGATTTAGCAAAAGAGATTACTCCTAAAAAGCCTATTATCGCAATTTATGTTGGCGGTTCAAAAGCAGGTAATCGTGCATTACGAAGTCATACAGGATCTTTAGCGGGCAATTCTAGAATATATGAAGGCGCTTTTAAAGAAACAGGTATTATTAAAACTGATTATGTTCAAGAATTTTTAGACATTGCGCTTATCTTTTCAAAAGGAATAATACCTAAAGGAAAACGACTTGGTATTATAACGAATTCGGGGGGTCCGGGTGCAATGGTCGCTAATAATGCCGAAAAACATGGTTTAATTGTCCCCGAATTTTCAGAATCCCTTCAAAAGGAATTAAAAAGTGCTTCACCCAAAACGGCGAGCTTCAAAAATCCTGTAGACTGTACTTTTGATATGGATCTACCATATTTTTACATAACTCTTCCTGAAATACTCATGAAGTCTGGAGAAATCGACGCAATAATTCAATACGGTGTAGTAGGATTCCAAGAAGTTTTAGATGAATATTTGAAATACGAACAAATTTCAAAACATGCTGAATTTCAACATCAACCAGATGAACTTGTAGATAAATTAGCCCAGAAATTACTTCAACCAACTATGAACAATTGCCAGAAATATTCAATCCCTATTTTGTATATTAATCCAATGAATTTTAACACCCCTTGGTCAAAGAAACTTAGAAAAAATGGGGCTTTACTTTTTACATTGTGGGATAGACCTGTAAACGCATTAGCTAAAGTATGTGAATATGTTACCTATAAACAAAAGTTTGATGATCTATAAAATTTTCTTAGATAATGATAACGCACAGTGAGATCCGCACATATTACAAATATCTTCGTTGATTGGATGCCTTTTTTCTGGTTCGCCAGGATCTATACAATACTCAAATTGCTTTTTCCAATTCTTTAAAAATCGATTCTTCGACAATTCTAAATCATCGTTAAAAAGATGGTTCAATCCATACTTCATAGAATCCCCTACGTGCGCTGCAATTTTGCAAGCAATTATTCCCTGTTTAATATCTTCGAGAGAAGGAAGACAAAGGTGTTCAGCTGGAGTGATAGCACATATGTAATCTGCTCCAAAGCCAGAAGCGAATGAACCTCCTATTGCCGCAGCGATATGATCGTGACCTGTTGCAGTATCTATAGGAAGTGGACCTGAAACGAATAAGGGTCGGTTATTTGTTAATTCCTTATGGTACTTTACCCATTTAATTATATCCTTTGCGTTTATATGACCTCCTAAACTCTCTAATATTACTTGGATTCCAGTGTTATTTGCAATTTTTGCTAGTTTATTACTTGTTTTTATTTCAGAGAGCTGAAACTCATCCACTTTGTCGTGAATACATCCGCTTCTTAAGGTATTGCCTAAATTTATTACAATATCGTATTCTTTAGCTAGTTCGAGAAAATCTTCAAAATATTTTAAAAAGGGATTTTCAACATCGTTCAATTTCATATATGAAGCGGTTAGGCTTCCTCCCTTTGATACTATTTTCATTATTCTTTTTCCCTTCATTTTATTCAATGTATCAAGAGTAAAACCAGTATGTAATACAATCGAACTAATTCCATCTTTAAGTTGTTTCTCTATCACTTTAAAAATGAGATCTTCAGTAATATTCGAGATGGAACCTGCTTCAATAACCGCTTGATAAATTGGAACGGTAGTTATAGGAACGCTCGAAATTTCTAAAATTCTTCTTCTAATTGCGTCTATCTCTCCACCCATCGAAAGATCTGAAATGGTATCTGCGCCATATTTCTGGGCGATTGCTACCTTTTGAAATTCTTCATCTATGTTTATAGCCGAAGAAGATGTACCAAGATTAACATTTATTTTTGTTCTCAAGGGATAACCTATGCCTACAGGTTGGCAATCTTCTCTTTTCATTATAGCTATTCTTCCTTTTGAGACATTCTTAATAACTTCTTTTAAATCAACTTTCTCAGTTTCAGCTACTTGGAGTATCTCACTTGTAGTATTACCTTTTAAAACCTCTTCGAGTATTGTCAAATTTCAAACCTTTTTTTATTGTGGAAAAATAATCTAGAATAGATTAATTATGTTAATATACAACTTAATAAAAATTCGTTCCACATAGAAAATCAGTCTAAGGATTTTAAATTAATATTTAAATTGAATAGATGTTGTAGATAGAAATATTCAATATAAGATTTTTCTCTGCCATCTTTTAACTCTTCTAGGTTAAATCTCTCAAAATTAATTAAATACCTTCTTTACAAAAATTTTGACTTTTTCCAATGCTTCCTTTGTTTCAGGTAATTGTGGATTATTTTGGAATACATGTAAAGTATCATCCCAAGTTTGTAAAGTAATATCAACACCTGCTTCTCTTGCGCGTTCAAAAAACCTTCTAGAATCGTCAAAAAGCATTTCACTTGTGCTTACTTGAATTAATATTGGAGGAAGACCCTTTAGATCAGCATAGAGGGGCGATATAGATGCATCTAAAGGATCCACATCAGCAATATGGGCGTTAATCCACCAGATATAACCTAGATCACCCAAAATGAGATCAGTATAACAATTTTTTTTCACTGATTCACCTGTTTGTGCCATATCTGTTGAGGGAGAAAAACAAATAGCACCTGCAGGCAGAGGAAGTCCATCATCTCGGAGCTTAAGTAAAGTTAAAAGTGTGTAGTAACCACCAGCGGAATCGCCTGAAATTATTATTTTATTAGATTTAAAACCTAATGAAAGAAGCCATTTGTAAATCGAAATACAATCTTCTAAAGCTGCAGGATGAGGATATTCAGGAGCAAGACGGTAGTTAATACTCAGAATTCTCAAATTTGTTGCTTTAGCAAGTTCCAATGTAAACAATCTATGGGTATTAACTGATCCCATAATATGACCCCCACCATGGATATAGATCATGACATGATCCTCCAATGATCCAGGATATGCATTCCATTCAGCAGACAGACCTTCTTCACTAACATTTTCTATTATTGCCTTTCTTGGAATTGGGTTTAATTTTTGCATATTATCTGCGTGGAATTCTAAGTAAAACCTTAAAAATTTGACTGCTAAGAAAATGTCTTCTGTTGAAAGAATACCTTTTGTATCTTTTCCTCTAATCCAATCTTTATTGAGATCATCTATTTTTTTCCATAGTGGATGATACACATTGCGATCGGAGTCAGTTTCTTCAAAAAATGCGCTCAAACACAAATCGCGGTTACGATCACGAGTTTTAATTATCTCAATTATCTCAGGACGATGAAATTTTGATTTATCTACTATAGGCATAATAATATAGTTCCGTATTTTCTTTAAATTCCATTATAGATACCTTTATATTCCATTCTCATTACTTTCTTATTTAGTTTACCTACACTAGTTCTGGGGATTGAGTCCACAAATATGATCTTATCTGGGAGTTGCCATTTAGCGAAACTTTTGGAGAGGTATTGTCGAATTTCCTCTTCGTCAATAGATTTAAAACTTTCTCGTAGAACAACTAATGCTAAAGGTCTTTCTTCCCACTTCGGGTGGGGTATTCCTACAACAGCAGCTTCAAGAATACCTGTATGAGACATTAATGTGTTCTCCATATCAATTGAACTTATCCATTCGCCACCACTTTTAATTACGTCTTTGATTCTATCTGTAATCTTAAGATATCCTTCAGAATCAATACTACCAGCATCTCCAGTTCGAAAGAAGCCATCATCTGTAAAGCTATCTTTTGTACGATCCGAGTTATAATATGTTCTGGTAATCCAAGGTCCCCGTAAAAGTATTTCTCCAGAATTAATTCCATCATGCGGAAGTGCATTCCCTTCTTCATCTACAATCTTAATATCTATACCCGAATTTATTGTACCTTGCTTTTTCTTAAGATCCCAGAGCTCATCTTCTGTAAGTTCCTTTTTAAGCCAAGGTTTAAAATAATTTAGAGTAACTATTGCTAATCCTTCTGTAGAACCGTAAGTGTGTACTATTTCTCCACCAGTTTCGTCCCAAAATCCTTTCATTAGAGTTATGGGTGGTTCAGAACCTCCACAAAGAAAACGAGCACCCTTAAGATCTGGTTTTTCATCCATTTTCCTAATAACTTCATACATTGCCATAAAAACAGTAGGTACAGCAGCTGAAATAGTTACTTTTTCTTTGACCATAAGGTAAGTAAGTTCCTTTAAATCTGATAAATTCCATTTACCTGAAAACACTAATTTGGCACCTACACACGCCGATGTCTGAGGTAATGACCAACCAAGAACATGGAACATAGGAACCATTTGAAAAATTACATCATTTACTGAAATTGAAAATTTAGCTGTAAACATTAAAGTATGGATATATACTTCCCGATGAGAATAATAAACCCCTTTAGGCTTACCTGTAGTTCCTGTTGTATAACATGCAGCATAAGATGAATCCTCATCTAAATATGGCCAATCAAATAGAGGTGAAGCTTTATTTAAAAGTTCTTCATAACTATAGATTGGTTTAAGATTTGTCTTTAAATCAGATAGATTGTTATCGGTAATGATTATGTAGCCTTCAATAGCTTTACATAATGGAGCAACAGATTCCGCCACCTGAATCAGATCTTCATCAACGATTATATATTTGGCACCAGAATGATTAATTACATAAGATAATTCTTCAGGAATGAGATTCAAATTTAGAGAAACCATAACGGCTCCCATTCCTGGAAGACCATAATAGATTTCAAAATGTTGGTGATGATTCCATGCAATAATTCCTACGCGATCACCAACTTTTATACCAATTGACTGCAAAGCATTAGCTAATCGTTGCATTCTCTCATAAGAATCTTTATAGGTGTATCGGAATAATGTACCATCATTTTTTCTAGTAATAATTTCTTGTCTAGCGAAATTTCTTATACCTTGTCGTATATGATTGATTACGTTTAATTGATAATTCTCTTCTTGATCAACAATAAATCCTTTTATAACCTTCAACTTCTTTACTCCAAATTTTATTTAATTTTTATTTGTTAATTCTTAATTCCAATTTCTTAACTTTCTTCTAATAATCTATTGTTAATTAATCTTTTTTCTTCTTCTTTGTTTTTACCAGCAAAATAGGAAAGTCCTTGTAAAAATCAGAATTTTAGTGAATTCTATAGTCTATAGAGATATAGTTTAAATTTATGCGATTAAAACGAATAATATGGATTCATATGATAAATTACCCGATGCAGAACTTATACCCGTAGGAGAACTTTCAAAAAAGTTTTTGGGTTTAGGAATTAAAACTTTTAAAGACGCTTGCAACTATGTGCACAAAATAGACTACGGTTATAATACAAACTATGAAGATAAAATGATTTTCTTTAAAGAAAAAAGAGGTTCATGCACTTCCAAACATGCTGTTATCGCAGGACTAGCACAAGAACTTAAAATACCGCTTTATAAACATGTCTGCGTGTATAAATTTACGGAGGAGATAACAACAGGAGTTAACAAAATTCTAAATAAATACAACATTCCTTACGTGCCTATGGTTCACTGCTTTTTAGTGTATGATATATACAAATTTGATCTTACAGAAGGTAATAACAATGGGAAAAAAGAACCTATAGATGAATATATCTACTCAGAAAAAGTGGATCCATTCATTAGTAGAAAAGACGAATATATACTTTTTAAAAAAGTGTTAAAAGAAAAAATTCTTCCATCCAAAGAAATGGATGGAATAGCAGAAAAAACCCTACTAAAGGCAAGAGCGGAAAGCATCTCTCTCTTGAAAAGCTGTATTTCAGTGTAGTTTTAGTAAGTTGGGCAAAGTAATTATAAGTTAACTTATTTTAATTATTATGGAAAATAATAGAAAGAAGGAAACTGAAGGTAGTGTTGTTAATTATACAGCGAAACCAAATACAATTACTTCTTTAAAACGCGATTTTGAAGCTCTTGGTGTCAAACCTGGAGCTATTATAATTATGCATACTTCCTTAAGCAAAATTGGTTGGGTTGTTGGAGGTTTAGTATCAGTTATCAGAGCTATAATGCAAACAATAACTCCAGAAGGAACTTTAGTAATGCCAACTTTTACTGGTGCCAACTCTGAACCATCTAAATGGAAAAATCCCCCCGTACCTGAGAGTTGGTGGGAGATAATTAGAAAAGAGATGCCAGCTTTTGAACCCCCCATAACACCTACTAGAGGAATCGGAAAAATCGTAGAATCATTTAGAAATTGGCCCGGTGTTTTACGGAGTAATCACCCAATGTCATCTTTCGCAGCGTGGGGTAAAAACACGAAATTTATTATTGAAAACCATGAATTAATAGATGATCTTGGTGAAGGATCCCCTATTTCACGCCTTTACGAACTCGATGGACAAATTTTATTGATAGGAGTTACTCACGAGAACAATACATCGATTCATCTTGCCGAATATAGGAGCGATTTCCCTGGAAAAAAAAATACTTTAACTGGAAGCGCAATTATGGTTAATAACCAACAAAAATGGGTAGAATGGGAAGAATTAGAACTTAATAGCGATGATTTTGCACAACTTGGAAAGGATTTTGAATCCAAAATCAATTACAAGCCCGGGAAAATTGGAATGGCAGAGAGTCGATTGGTTTCAGTACGAGCCATTGTAGATTTTGGGGTCGAGTGGCTTAAAATGAACCGAAAAGTTCCTTAAGCTTACTACATAATTAAAAATTATGGTGATTTTAAAATGAAAATGATTAATGAAACAGCAATCGTAACCGGTTCCACAAGTGGGATTGGGAAAAAAATAGTCGAACTTTTCCTTAAAGAAGGATGTAAAGTAGCGATTTGTTCTCGAAACGAAACCAACGTAAATCAAACTGTAGCAGAGTTTAAAGAAGAATTTGGCGACTCTGTCATCGGTGTACCCTGTGATGTTTCAGATCCCGAAGCTGTCAAAAACCTGATTAACAAAACTATTAATGCTTTTGGATCCATCCGAATCTTAGTTGCTAACGCCGGCGTGAACTTAACCTATGGACCTTTTCAATATCTAACTTTAGATCAAGTTAACTCTGACGCACATAAAATTATAGGGACTAATTTAATCGGAACATTAAACTCAATATCGGCAGTATTACCCCAAATGATTAAACAAAAATATGGGAGAATAATATCCTTGTCAGGCGGAGGTGCCGATAGACCAATGGAAAATATGACGATTTACTCTGCCTCTAAAGGAGGGGTCGTTGCATTTTCCCAGTGCTTAGCAAAGGAGTTAGACAAGAGTGAAAATGATATCAAAATTAACATATTTCAACCGGGAATGATATTTACGAATTTATATAATGTGAACTTGATTGAAGCTTGGAAGGATAAAGAGTTATATGACGCTGAAATGGAATTATTAAAGAAATATGCTATGACGGATGTGGAAAAAAGCAGCGAGAAAGTTATTCCTTTTGTATTACCAACATGCAAAGATAATGGTAAGTCTTTCAGGGGTTATCCGCTTGCGAAGATGATCAGAGGGTTTATGAAAGTATCAAAAGAAATGAAAGAGATAAATAAAAAACACTGAAATGCTTATTTTCAAAACTAATTAGCGCTTATTTAATAATAAAAAACAAAAAAAAAAAGATAAGGTTAGATAACAATCGCAAAAAGAGTTTTTTACTAATTATTATTTAATACTTATTATATTTAATTACATTTACAAATTTATACTAACTCATTTATATTAATAGCGATTTCGTCTGCCGCCACCGCCTCGATTATAAGAGTCAAGCGAAGGAGGAGCTTTTTCAGTTACGACAACATTTGAAGCTTGAGGACCTTTTTGGCCTTCTGTGACTTCAAACTCAACCTTATCGTTTTCGTTTAATGTCTTGTATTCGTCATCTCCACCAGCTAATGCGGTGTAATGAACGAAAACATCAGTACCATCTTCTGAATTAATAAATCCAAAGCCTTTTCGGCTATTAAACCATTTTACTGTTCCAGTTACCAATTTTAAAACCAATTTTTTTTTAAAACTAATTCTTTCTATTTCAAAGAATTAATTAAATTAACAATCCATCAATAAAATATTTTTACCTTTTCTTTTAAAACTAAAACAAATTTCTATATCAGAACAGTCAATCTACCCAGATATATTTTCAAAATTAACTAGCGCTTTTTTAATAATTAAAAACAAAAAAAAAGATAAGGTTAGATAACAATCGCAAAATGAGTTTTTTACTAATTATTATTTAATACTTATTATATTTAATTACATTTACAGATTTATACTAACTCGTTTAAATTAATAGCGATTTCGTCTCCCGCCTCGATTATAAGAGTTAAATTGAGGAGGAGCTTTTTCAGTTACTACGACATTTGAAGCTTGAGGGCCTTTTTGGCCTTCTGTGACTTCAAACTCAACCTTATCGTTTTCGTTTAATGTCTTGTATTCGTCATCTCCACCAGCTAATGCGGTGTAATGAACGAAGACATCGTCACCTTCTTCTGAATTAATAAATCCAAAGCCTTTTCGGCTATTAAACCATTTTACTGTTCCTTTTACCAATTTTAAAACCAATTTTTTTAAAAACTAATTCTTTCTATATCAAAGAATTAATTAAATTAACAATCCATCAATAAAATATTTTTACCTTTTCTTTAAGACTAAAATAAATTTCTATGGCGGAACAGTTAATCTACCCAAAAATCTTTTGCCAATCTTCTTCTCGTTTGCCACAAACCACCTTTTTCAGTGAAGTTGAGTATGCCTTTGCCTTGATCTGCGTCTTTAATTTTCCACATTCCACTCACAGCTCCCGTTAAAGCGCCAGATAAAACTTCAAAACCTTGAGCTGTATATAAATCGCATTCTACTCCTCGGTTAATAATAAATTTTAATTGACGCATTCCTTGTTGATTTTTGGTTTTAAGTACTTCTAATAGGTGTTCGACTTCTCCATCAAGTTGGTCGTTAGCTACTACTCGGTTCCATAAATTCCATTCTACCGCTTTTTTGCTGGGGTGGAGTGCTCCGATAAGATTTATTTCTTTAGCTCTCCGTCGTCCTATTAGTCGAGGTAATCGCGTGGTTCCACCCCATCCGGGGGTTATTCCGACATCTACTTCTGGCATGCCCCATTTAGCACGCTCAGTAGCAATAACAAAATCGCACGCCATGGTAATTTCTAACCCGCCACCTACAGCATATCCGTCTACAGCAGCAATCGTAATTTTATCTAATTCTTCCAACTGGTTAGCCATGTTCTGATAATATCTTGCTCGTCGAGTTATATCGTTAGCGTTTCCCCACTTAATCATTTCTTTAATGTCGTCGCCAACGCAAAAGTTAGGACCCTTGCCTTTAATGACTAAGAATTTTAGTGTTGTAGACTGCCTTATCATTTCAATAGCAGCGACCATCTCTTCTGAAAGTTTCATACTTAGCGCGTTCATAACTTCTGGTCGATTCAGATATATCCAAGCTGTTTCTTCAATTTCCTCATAAATTAAACTTTCGAATTTCATAGTTTATTCTTAATCAATTATTAATTTTAAATATATAGAACTTGAAACCCAATTTCCACCAAATTTTTAGATAAAATTTATAAAACAGAAGATACTTGATACACTAATAATGTTCATGAATAATACGGCTTTCACGAGCTCAGTAAAAGAATTTTTACGCAAAAGAGTATTACTTCAGGCATTATTACCATTATTATTATGAGCGATACAAATCCGTTTGATCTTTTTCTGTTAAATTTTTGCCGGATTTGTTTGCTATGAGCATAAAATTTAACTGAATAAGTTTAAGGATTGGATTAGTTATAGTTGAAATAAGAATTTGGTTGATCTAGATTATGTATAACCCGCAAAAGATAGAGAAAAAGTGGCAAGATAAATGGGCACAGGCAAAAATATTTGAAGCTAACCCAAATCCAAACAGAGAGAAGATTTTTATGACGTCTCCATATCCCTATGCATCAGGTCCCTCACATATAGGGCATGGTAGGAGTTTTGTGAATGGTGACGTTTTTGCAAGGTACTATCGCGCTAAAGGTTATAATGTGTTGTACCCTATGGCGTTTCACATTACCGGGACACCTGTATTAGCAATTTCATCATCCATCGAGAGAGGTGAAGAAGAGACGATTTCAAGGATGAAAGACTATGTGTCGTTACATACCAACGATAAAAAAGAGGTAACTAAAATTGTTGAAAGCTTTGTAGAACCATGGAATGTCGTCAACTATTTTTCAAACACCTATAAAACTGATTTTAAATCGATTGGTATGAGTTTAGACTGGAGAAGAGAGTTTACTACTGGAGATAAATTATACAACAAACTAATAGAGTGGCAATTTCATAAATTATTTGAACAGGGTTATTTGGAAAAGGGAGAATACCCTATACTATATTGTTCTCAATGTGAAAACGCTGTAGGTGAGGACGATATTTCACGAGGGGACGAACTCAATCTGGACATCAGCGAATACACATGCATAAAATTTCCGTTTGAAGACGCTTACTTAGTTCCTTCTACGCTAAGGCCTGAAACTATTTATGGTGCGACTAATTTATGGATAAATCCTACTGGAATATATGTGTATGCCAATGTGAATGGAGAAAAGTGGATTGTATCTGAGGATGCAACTCATATTTTGAGAAACCAAAATAAAACCGTAGAAATACTCGAAAAATTGAAAGGTTCTGAATTGATTGGTAAAAAAGTTAAAGAAGTATCTGGTTCTCGGGAACTTTTAATCTTGCCAGGAGATTTCGTCGATGTTTCCGTTGCAACTGGAGTGGTCTACTCTGTTCCTGCCCACGCACCCTACGATTACATTGCCCTAATTGACTTGCAGAAAAATAAAGAAATCCTTGAAAAATTCAAATTAGACCCAGAGGAAGTAGAGCATATCAGACCAATTCAAATTATAGATTTAGAAGGTTTCGACGATTTTCCTGCTGAAGTCTACTGCGAGAGGTTTAAAGTAGAAACTCAAGAAGATTTTGAGAAGTTAGATGCTGCTACTGCTGAAAATTATAAAAATGAATATTATAATGGGGTTCTAAACGAAAAATGTGGAAAATATAAAGGGATGAAGGTTAGTGAGGCAGTAGAAAGAGTTATTGAATCTTTGATCGAAAATGGTAAAGCAGATAGGATATATCTTCCCATAACCAAGGATCTCAAGTGTAGGTGTGGTCAGCAGATTATAGTTTCAATCTTGGAAGATCAATGGTTTTTAAACTTTAACGCGGGAAATTGGAAAGAAAAGGCGTTTGAATGTTTAAACAGTATGGATATTGTCCCTAAAAAATATCGAATGAATTTTGAGCACATTTTCAATTGGTTAGAAAAAAGACCCTGTGCAAGAAAGAGAGGATTAGGGACTCAACTCCCCTTTGACAACGATTGGATTATTGAGTCTTTGAGCGACTCTACTATATACATGAGTTTCTACACCATCATTCATTTACTAAACGAGAATAAAGTTACACCTGATCAGCTCATACCGGAATTTTTTGATTATGTTTATTTAGGTAAAGGAAATGTGGAAAATCTAGCAGAAAAAGCGAAAATCTCTTCTAAATTATTAAAACAAATGCAAGAAGAGTTTCTTTATTGGTATCCCGTAGATCATCGACACACTGCTATAATGCACATGTCTAATCACTTAAGCTTTTATATTTTTCATCATGTAGCTATTTTCCCAAAAAAGCACTGGCCCAGAATTGTCTCCCTAATTGAACCATTAATCATAGAAGGCCAGAAAATGGGAAAATCGAAAGGAAACGTAATATCGCTTGCGGATATTCAGAAAAATTATTCCGCAGATTTATTCCGGTTTTACATCTCCCATAGCGCGGATTTTGGAATAATGGTAGATTGGAGAGAGAAGCAAATTCAATCGGTTAGAAATCATATCACGCGATTTTACAATTTTATTGAAGATAAACTTAGTTTAATAAAAGGAAATAAAGGAACAGTAGAAGATATTAAGAATAAATATTCTAAAATCGTCTTATCCAAATGCATTAACAAATTTATTGAAGCAGAAAAAAGCTTAGAAGAATTAAACCAAAGAAGATATTTACAGCTATCATTTTACGAGGTTTTTAACTTACTCCAGGATTTTAGCAAATTTGCTGAGGATGAGAACGATTTACAAATAGTCTATAAAATAGTTTTTCCTGAATGGGTTAAAATGCTTTCAATTACAATGCCACATTTATGCGAAGAACTTTGGGAGATGATGGGTAACACTAAATTCTTGTCAACTACGATTTGGACCGAAATTAATAGTAATTATATTGACAATAAACTTGAAAGAGAGTTCGGATATCTCTCGGATATTGTTGAGGATATCTTAAATATTTTAAAGATTGTGAAATCGAGCAACATTGGTGATATTTATCTATATACGGCCCCCAATTGGAAACAGAAAGTATATGAGATAATTAACAGTAAAAAAGGGAATTTCAAAGAAGTAATTGATGAATGTAAATATAACAACGATTTAATGAGAAATAAAAATCTGATTTCGTATGTTAAGAGCCAAATAAAGGACAGGGTCTGGGAAAAAGATATGGCAACATTAAATGAAGAAACTATATTAGAAGAATATAGAGAGTACATCGAAAAAAAAGTTAGCGGTAAAATACACATTAATTCCAATTACGATCCTAAAAAACGGTTACAGAAAGCAGTTCCATTCAAACCCGCGATTTACCTAGACATTTAATGCTCTTATAATCTTATTCCTTATCCAATCCGTATACTTGTTTTGGAGTAAGAAAGTGAGGATATTCATCGATTAGGGACAAACGCACTTTATAACACAAATGACATTCATCCACATAAGAATCTTCGTGCTTAATATCGTAATCTCTCACTAATTGAGCCGGACCTCCTCGAAGTAAAGGACCACATATCGGGTGATTATCAGGCGTATAATTTTTTACTAATTCTGAAAGAGGTGTTTCCCAGAAATTACCGATACTTAAACCCTGACAGATCTGGGCGTTACCAAAAGGATCGACATGAACTCTCCCTAATCCTATTAAATCTTCGTATGGACATTTTGTTAAGTCGTCCCATTTTTTACGCGGGAGCCCTTCAGTCAATGTTTCAACAGCTCTACCTCTAAAAGTTACACCTCCACCTATTACAGGTTCTCCCTTTTCATACTCGGAATCCGATCTCATTTCTACTTTTGGTTCATTGATGCTGATTGAAGCTGTGTGAATGTTTAATTTGTTCGCTGCGATTCTTGCTATTTTAGATGGGTTCTCGTCTTTGTTTCCAAAATGAAATTCATCGTCACTTACCGTTAAATCCTTAATATCTAAATCAGCGAGGTGTTTAAGCCATACTTCTGCGTCCTCAGTACAAGTTGCCCAATACGAATTTGTTACGATTCCGGTTTTAAATCCTTTTTCCTTTGCGAGTTTAATCCCTTCAAGCATTATCGGATAAAACAGAAAAGGTTCTCCACCCTCAAAATAAATCCATTCAATCGTGCCGATCTTAACAGCTTCGTCAAGAACGGTTCTAATTTGTTCCAAGGTAAAAGTTCCTTCAGAATGAGGTCCGCAGTACAAAAAACAATGATCACACTCGTAATTACATTTATAGGTGAGGAGGAAGTGTATTCCTTTTAACATGATACTTTCATCTTAATTATTATTTTGGGGAGTTATACATTATTTTAAAATAAAATTAATTAATAAAAATACATTAGATTCTATAAAATTTCTCAAGAAGTGAAGAATTATGGTAAATCCCGTAAGTATGTATGAAAAGTATTTCAAAAGTCCAAAGAGGGAGCCGGTATTAGTTGATTATGTACGAACGCCAATAGGTCGGAGAAAAGGAACTATAGGAAGACATAGAGGCGATGACTTAGTGGTACATTGTTTTCAAACAATTGCAAATAGGAATGAATTCGATTTGAGCGTAATTGGTGACTCAATGATTTCCTGTAATAGTCAAATTGGAGATTGTGCTTTAGATATTGGAAGGACTTCTGTTTTGGCAGCTCATTTTCCTGTAAGTATACCTGGAATGTCTATTAATCGCCAATGTGCAAGCGGTGCTCAATCAGTAATGTCTGGATGGCAAGCTGTCGCTTCAGGTATAGTCGATGCAGTCATTTGTGGAGGTGTCGAGGTGCAAAATCGATACCCAATTATGTCTGATTCGTATATATTCGATAAAGAACTTAATAAACCTGTAATGATCCCCCCAAATAAAAAAATCATGAGCAATCCTGAAGTAGCTGCGAAACTCAAAGAGTATAAAACCTCTTTCGCGGGTCAGATTAATTCTGCTCACGATCTCGGTTTACATTGGATGAATAAATCAGGAAAAACTCTAGAAGAATTTAGACACGAGGTAGATAGTCTTTCTTTCGAATCTCACCAAAAGGCAATTACTACATGGGACGAACGAGCAAAGGAAATTGAACCCATCTGGTGTCCTAAGCTTGACGAGGAAGGAAAACCAATGTTAGACGAACATCATGATGTCGCAAAAGATTCTAGTTTATCGATTCTGACTGAAAGGGATGAAGCGCCTCGCCCTGGCACGACAATGGAGAAGTTAGCAAGTTTAAGAACGATCATTGGCAGAAAAAGTAGAGCGTTTCTAACTGCTGGGAACAGTTGTCCTACTAGCGATGGGGCTGCAGTTCAACTCTGGATGACACGTGAGTTAGCTGAAGAATGTGGCTTAAGAATTAGAGCCTCCATCATGAGCTACGCTGTGGTAGGCACCGATCCCATTTTACAACTAACTGGGCCCATTAAGGCAATGCCGCAAGCACTTGAAAAAGCAAACATGACATTTGACGATATGAGATTTATTGAAATCAATGAAGCTTTTAGCTCCGTTATATTCGCGTGTTGTTATGATCTTGGTTTAGACTGGAGAGATCAGAACTTCAATCCTTGGGGTGGCGCAATTGCACTAGGTCATCCAACTGGGGCTACTGGAACAAGACTAATTGGTTCAAATGTCCATCAATTGGAAAAATCTGGGGAAGAGTTCGCTATTAGTTCAATGTGCGTAGGTTTAGGAATGGGAGCAGCAACAATCGTAAGAAACGAACATCCTAAATAACAATATTTTCTATATTTTTTCTTTTTTTTCTTATTTTCAAATATTAAACTTAATATTGTAGTAAAGCAAAATATTACACAATTCAACTCAATATTATTAAAAATCATGAATAAAGTCGCAATAGTAGGGGTAGGGCACACTAAATTTGGGAGGCTCCAAGATAAAGGTTTAATGGATTTACTATCAGATGCTTCATTAGAAGCATTAGAAGACTCAAACACTAAAGATAAAGATTTTAATTCTGTTTATGTTGGAGCCATGGGTCCTGCAATTTTTAACCATATATCTGGAATAGCAAGTGCTCTAGTAGATCGTATAAGTTTATTGCCTGCTGCTGCAGACCATATTAAAAACGGTCCTGCCAGTGGAGGGTCTGCCATAAAAGCGGGATTTCATGCGATTGCATCTGGAATGAGTGATTTGGTTTTGGTTGTTGGTGGGGAAAAAATGACTCATATAACAACTCCCGGTTATGTCACCTCAAATGTGGCAATGTTAACACACCCGGAAGCTGAAAGAGAACATGGTGTCTCACTTCCTTCTCTTGCGGGGTTACTAACGAGAGCATATCTCGAGAAATACGATGCAAAACTAGAATGGATTTCCGATATCGCAATTAAAAACCATAAGAATGGAGCTTTAAATCCAAACGCTCATTTTCAGAGAACTATTGATAGTTTTATGAAAAGCGCAATTAATAAAGGAAAAGGAACATGGGAGAATATACACGAATTCCTGAAAGATGATAAGACAAATCCTATAATTGCAGATCCATTGAGACTTTTTCATGTTTGCCCGATTTCGGATGGTGCTGCTGCTTTAGTTCTATGTAATGCTGAAAAAGCAAGAGAATATTGTGATACACCTATTTTAATTTCTGGTATTGGGCAAGCAACAGATACTCAAATTGTATTTGAACGGGAAGAACTTACCATTCTGAAAGCTTTACGAATTAGCTCTAACAATGCGTATAAAATGGCTCATAAAACCCCAAAAGATATGGATGTAGCCGAATTACACGATGCTTTTGAGATTCTTGAGGCTGTTCAGAGCGAGGATATAGGTTTCTTTGAGAAGGGAAAGGGAGCTAAAGCTGCACACGAAGGGCAAACTGAAATTGGAGGTAAAATACCTATTAATCCTTCAGGAGGTTTGAAAGCAAGGGGTCATCCACTTGGAGCCACTGGAGTTGCTCAGGTAGTAGAATTGGTGTGGCAATTAAGGGCCGAAGCAGGGAAAAGACAAGTTGAAGGTGCGGAAACTGGAATAACCTGTAATTTTGGAGGATTTGGAAATAACATTTTATCAATTTTAGTTGAACGAATGTGATTTTTGATAAAAAAAAATCATAAATTACTATATACATATATAAGGAATTTCCTTACTTTCTATTGATAATTCAAATACTTTTATAACGGTTTTTAACTTAATTTGTTAATTAGATTTAAAAATCTAATTTTTAAAGAAACTTAAAATGACTGATCAACCAGTAATAGAAAGCGAAAAACCTGAAGAATTGAGTAAAGCAAATAATCTCATTGATGAAGGTAAGCTTGATGAGGCTCTCACACTCTTGAATAATTACAAGCAGAAAGAAGGGCTCAACCATCATGATAAAGCATCCTGTCATTTACTTCAATGCCAAATTCTTTTTTGGCAAGGGGAGCTCAAAGAGCTTATTAAACAAACTGAACACATATATGAAGAAGGCGGAGAATGGGAAAATGTTCTCTTTACAATCGATAACTTACTTATAATGACACATGCATTAGTAAACCTTTATAGATTTGATCAGGCATTTGATTTGATTAAGAAAGGAGAAGAACTGATAAGAACAATTCCACAAGAATTAACAAAAGCTTACAAGCAAAGAGAAGCTTATTTAGCTTTTATAAAAGGATATTTCTATAATATAAGAAGAGATCCAAATGACGCAGATCTGGGTTTAAAATTATTAGAGCACAGCTTAGTAATACGAGAAGAATTGGGGATTCACCATGAAATTTCAGCATCTCTTGATCAGATAGCATGGAATCTATTGATTTTTAAAGGTGAAATGGATCGTGCCTTAAAATACTCCGAGCGAAGTGTATCACTTGCTAGAAAAAGTCGCAGAAATTATTATATCGCATCTAGTCTTTATGTTATGGCACTTATATATGCTTCATTAGGGGAATTAGATCGTTGTATAAAAACCTTTGAGCAAAGTTTGGAACTTTTCAAGGAACTTAACAATAAATATGGTATGGCAGCTATTCTTAACAATTTATGTTTAGATTATAGTCATAAAGGAGATTTGGATCGTTCGTTAGAGTGTATAGAACAAGCTATGGAAATAAACCGTGGTTTAGGAGATTTAAATAACCTAGCTAATAATCACGACTTTTTAATTCAAATATTAATTGAAAGGGGAGATCTTGAGCGAGCGCAGCAAAGTATTAGCAATTTGGAGCGTTTGACCAGTCAATTAAAAGATAAGCAGTTGGATTTAATTTATCTTCTTGATAAGGCTCTAATATTGAAAACGAGTCTCAGAGCTCGCGATCGAGGTAAAGCTGAAGAAATATTAATACTACTCCTTGAAAATGAGAATTTATCTCATGATATGCGGTATACAGCATTAATTAATTTATGTGAATTGTTCCTAACTGAGTTACGTATGATTAATGACCTAAGTGTGTTGGATGAGTTAAACCAATTCCTTGGGCAACTGTTAGATCTTGCTGAAAAATCGCATTCGTACTGGATTATCGGAGAAACCTACCTTTTACAAGCCAAATTGGCTTTAATATCATTGGATTTGAAAGAAGCTCGACGATTACTAACTCAAGGACAACAAATAGCAGAGAAATTTGGACTCGATATATTGGCTAGAAAAATCTCGAATGACCATGATGAATTACTTAAACAATTAAATATGTGGGAGAACTTAAAAGAATCAACTTCATCATTAAAAGAACGTATGGAATTTGCTCGGTTAAATGAGCAAATGGATAATATGCTTCGAAAACGTGTGGTTGAACCAAGTGAGATTCAAGACGAGGAGTCTGTCGTAATTTTAATTATATCAGAAGGTGGAAACCCAATCTTCTCCCAATCATTTTTAAAGGGATGGTCATTCCAAGATCATTTGTTTGGAGGTTTTTTATCTGCTGTTAATTCCTTTAGTGATGAGATGTTCTCTCAAGGATTAGATCGTGCTATTTTTGGGGAATATACGATAATAATGAATGCTATCTCTCCATTTACCATCTGTTATCTATTTAAAGGGCCATCATTCTTAGCTCAGCAGAGAATGAAGTATTTTATCGATACCATTAAAAATGACAAAAAAATATGGGAAACTATTAAAAAATATTATCAAGCAAATCGGCTTGTTCAAGTAAAAGACATTCCTTCACTTGATCTTCTGGTTAATGAAATATTTATTGAACGAGTATAATGAATTTATAAAATTTTAATTATATTATTCTTAACTTGCATTCTTGTAAAAAAATATAATTTAAAGCATAAGTTCAATCTCTGCTAGAAACAGATCTGCAATTTGAAGCCATTTCTGTTTAGTATCCTCGTCAGACCTGCTTTTTTCTATGAATTTTTTACCTCTCTTTAAATTTTCGAGAGCTGATTCTAAATTTCCTAGTTCTCTATCGCAGATACCTAACTTGATGTACGTCTGAAATATATACCAGTCATCGGAACTTATTTCAATTGACTTGAGAAATTGATTTTTAGCGTTCTCATAATCTTGAAAGGACATTAACATTTCGCCGTACGTATCGTGATATATTCCATTATTAGGATCCTCTTCTATTAAATTTTGAATTGTCTCTATAGCTTCTTCTTTTCTAGCTAAATATTGTAGCCAATACGCTTTATACACAAGTAAATCTTTATCATCTGGATAACTATCTAACAAATTATTGATAATTCTTAGTCCTTCTTCTATGTTTCTCTTCTCCTTGAGAATATATGCTCTTTTTATTTCGATACTTTTATGCTCATCAGGAAATATTTCAATAATTTCGTCCAAGAAACTTAATAATTCATCATATTTATTAAAATATATTAACACATTCTCTTTAGAAATGTAAAGATCGTAATCATTTGGATTTAGACTTATCATATTATTGATTTCCTGAATGCTTTCTTCATAGTTATCGTATTTTTGTGCGATCTTCTTTTCTGAACTATACGATTGGACTTCATGCCATATCAGACCTTTTAACTTATCATAAGCATCAAATAATTTCTTCTCTTTTTCCACTTTATAAGCCAGGTAGTCGATATAACCTGGTAAAAATTTCTGTAATGCTTCACAAATCCCTTCTTTAAAGAGATTTCCACAAATCTCTTTTAAAATAGCACTGATAGCTGATTCTAAACTAGTTGAATAGGTCTTACCTTTATCTTCTTCGTAGAGTTTATTTAAATATGTAAATTTGGTAATATGTTCTTCGACAATAGCACTTAATATCTGTTCAAGCTTCTCGTTAGCTTGTAGGTAATAAATTTCAGTTGAATTTGACTTTAATTTAAAAAATTTAGTTGGGTAAATATTCTTATCGACAATCTGAAGGAGGTAATATTCAAGAGTTACAAGTTCTATTCCGTATTTCAGAGCAAATTTTTCTGTTGAGAGAGAATTAGGATATCGAGTTGGATGATTTATTGATAGGTAAAGCAATATTTTATGGAAATCTTCTTCACTCTCTAAATTAGATTTAACCTTTTCATAGGGTAGTCTCAATAGATTATTAAGAAAACGAAATCTAATTTCTTCTTGCGTTATTTTGAATTTTTTAAAAAACTTCAGTGTTTTTTTAGTAACGTCTTTAATATGTTTACTTTCTTCTTCCAAAATAGATTGGCGGTCTAAATCATACCCTCTTAGCATATTAGAATACTCTGATTTACCCAATTTGGTAATATTATACTCTTTATTTTCTTTCCTGACAAATCCATCATCTATTAAGAGATTCATGTTTTTTGAGAGAGAAGAATTATTAATAGAAAGAGGGGCATTAAGGAAGTCTACCCATTTACAAAAACTATTGTTATATACCATCCAAAGTATCCAGTGATCGTAATTTCTCTTCCATAATATTACATCAGGCGGAAAGTTCAATTTTCTTTTTGTCTTCTTGGCTTGAGATAATTCATAATATCTGTCTTTGCCTTTTGAGGTAATGGTATAGTGATTAAATTCCTTTTTTATAATCAATTCTGTTTTCTGAAGGTTTTTTAGATAAATTGATAAAGTGGATGGTTTGACCAACTTTTTCAAATTAGACCATGTGCAAACTTCATTGTTATTCAACATCCACAATATGATTAATTCAAAATCTTTTTTACCAAAGACAGGTTTTATAACTTCTTCTGGGGGAAAATTAATAGTTGGGGGCATATTATAGTCTTAGTTATATATACAATATATATTATACAAGAGTTTATTTATATATATTTATTCTAAATTATAGTTAAACTCTAATTAAACTTCTGCATTCTTAACCGAAAATGAATTCTAAAATAAATATAGCTAGTTAACATCGAAGTCAATTCTAATCCGTCACTAATAGCATTCTAGAAAAGTGTTAAGGATTCTAGAACGCTTTGTTATTTTATTTATACTGAAGCTTTAAATTCAAACAAAAACCTAGCTTATATTATAAATAATGAATACTTATAGTTCTTGAAGATTTTCAATGAACGAACTTGCTAAAGGATTTAGGTTTAAAATCACGGTTGTAGGAGATGGTGGAGTAGGAAAAACCTCTCTAATTCAAAAATTTACAAATAATACCTTCAAAAAGGATTACATTAAAACTTTAGGTGCTCAATTTTCTTTATACGACAAAGAGATAGAAGATGATATAGTCAAGTTGATATTTTGGGACATTGCTGGTCAAGATGACTTCAATTTTCTAAGACCTGCTTTTTTTAAAAATAGTCAAACGGCTATTATTGTATATAGCTTAGAAGAAAATCAGCTTGGAGAAGATAGCTTCGAGCACATTCAAAATTGGGTAAAAGATATTTATTCGTATTGTGGTGAGATACCTGTTATTGTTTTTGCTAATAAAGCTGATTTAGTAGCCGAGCAAAAATTAGACACATCGAAATTAGCTGAACTAGTAAAAAAGAATAGTTTCCTCGGATATTTTATAACTTCAGCAAAAACAGGACAAGGGGTTATTGAAGCGTTTAGCACTATTATTGATGATTTGTATTTAAAAAATAAAGATAAACCTGTTTAAATAAATTCTATCGCCTTTAACCGTTCTTTAATTACTTTCTGTACTCAAGCACAAAATCAAAAATATTTGCAACTATTTTTGTAGCGTCTTTAAAGGTCTATACATCAATGATTTACTTTTTTTTGACATAGAGTATAGTAGTGGATTTAGATAAAAACCTTCATTATTCTCTTTTGATAATATTTTGTGTGAAATGATCTAATACTAGTCCAAAACTCTAATTTAAGTTCAAATAGTGAAACTAAATATAGATTGTTAACATAATTATTTTTAATAATCTGAAAAAAAAAGAGGGCGAAATATAATAGTTCGGATTGTTAATGAAGTAGTAGAAAATAAAAAGAGTATTTTAATAGAGCTACAAAACCTAACAAACGATACCAATCTTAAAGAAATATAAAATAAACCGTTAGTATCAATCCTCCATTGGAGGAACGAACTTCGGAAAAATGTTTAAATTTATTTCAAAGGGTGGGGCTAATAGATGATGAGGGCGAAACCACCTTAACAAAGTTACAAATTTAATAAAAAATGAAAAAGAAAGATAAAAATGTAATAATAAAAAAAAAAGGAGCTGATGTAAAAATGGCAGTGATAAAAGAAGAAATTATTTCTTTATTGAGAGAACTCCCTGACGATTCCACTTTGGTGGAAATTGAGAGAGCAATTATCGTTAGTAGCTTTCCATCGGCATTACAACATTCACAAAAAGTTGAAAAACAGGCACAGAAATTTGAAAAACTCACACGAGAATTGAGTAAACTTATCAAGAAAGCCGAATTGAATCCAAACTACTTTCAAGATACAATTCCTATACAAAATGTGAAGAATTCGTTCTATATAAAAAGAGATTTTCTTATTCGCTAAATAACAATTTAATTTTTACCTTTTTTTTCTAATCTTATTTTAGTAAAGCTAGAATTCTAAGTTTGAAATTTTTCCGTAACGATATTAAATATTTGCTTATTCTATAAACTTGGATTGAAAGGTTAGAGAATTATGAATAGTGAAGAAAAAATAATTTGGAAAAAATGTAATAATTGTGGATTATTACAGCATTCTTCTCATCTTAGATGCTTAAAATGTAAACATGAGACATTTAAAAGCATTACGGCATCTGGTAGTGCCAAGTTATTGATTTATACGATCCTAAGAGCACCTCCTGCTGAATTTAGAGATAAACCTCAATATGCTCTTGGCGTCCTTGAGTTCGAAAACGGAGTTAAAGCTCTTGGACAAATTACTCCACATGATTATTTAAAAGTTGGTATGATGATGAAACCAGTTTATAAAAAAATTTGTAATAATTTAGATGGTAAGGAAGTATACGGTTATGCTTTCGAACCAATTTTGTAAGATAATGAATAGGTAGATGAAAGTATGTTCTCTAGAGAGGAATTGGAAAAAATTGAAAAAAAAAGGAAAGAATGGGAAGATAATATATTAGATAAACTCATTCAACGAGGAGAAAGAAAGGAGATATTTGAGACTCCTTCAAACATTCCTTTAAAACATGTATATGGACCTGCAGATATTAAAGAATTAAACTACTTGAATGACCTTGGATTTCCAGGGACTTCTCCGTTTACGCGAGGAGTATATCCAAATATGTATCGTGGAAAAATTTGGACAATGAGACAATATGGTGGGTTCGCAGATGCCTCTAAAACGAATGAGAGATTCAAATATTTAATTTCGCAAGGCCAAAAAGGGCTTTCAATTGCATTCGATTTGCCAACTCAGATGGGCTATAATAGCGATAGTAAGATTTGTTTAGGGGAAGTAGGAAGAGTTGGTGTAACTGTTAATTCTTTGAAAGATTTTGAGCAAGTATTCGAAGGGATTCCTTTAGATAAGGTTTCAACAAGCATGACTATAAATGCTCCTACTTCAGTTTTATTAGCAATGTATATTGTAGTGGGTGAAAAACAAGGAGTAAAACCCGAGCAATTAATAGGCACAGTTCAAAACGACATTCTAAAAGAATATGTTGCTAGAGGAACATACATATTCCCACCGAAACCATCTCTGAGATTAGTAGCAGATGTAATTGAATATTGTTCTAAGAATCTACCACGCTTCAACACGATCAGCATTAGTGGGTATCATATGCGAGAGGCAGGGTGTAATGCTATCCAAGAAATTGCGTTTACATTAGCAGACGGAATTGCGTACGTCGAAGAAGCGATAAACAGGGGATTGAATGTAGACGATTTCGCTCCTAGATTATCTTTCTTTTTTACTACCCACAACAACTTTTTTGAAGAAATTGCTAAATTAAGAGCAGTCAGAAGGCTATGGGCAAGGATTATGAAAGATAGATTTAATGCTAAGAATCCAAATTCATTGAGATTACGATTCCATACACAAACCGCAGGAGTTACACTCACAGCTCAACAACCAAATGTTAACATAATTCGAGTAACTCTCCAAGCTCTTGCTGCGATACTTGGGGGGACTCAGTCGCTCCACACATGCGGTGCGGACGAGGCTTTGGCAATTCCCACTGAAGATTCTGTAAGACTATCTTTAAGGACGCAACAGGTTTTAGCTTACGAATCTGGAGTTTCTGATGTAGTAGATCCTTTAGGTGGGTCATATTATATAGAGTACTTAACTTCTAAGTTAGAAGAAAAAGCTTTAGAATACATTGAAAGAATAGATAAGATGGGAGGTATATCTAACGCTATAGAAAAGGGATATATTCAGAGCGAAATTCAAAATAATGCATATAAGGATCAAAAACAAATAGAAAAAGGAATTCATCAAGTAGTGGGAGTTAATACTTTTTGTACAGATGAAGAATGCAAAATAGATACATTTAAGCACGATGTTGACGAAGAACGTAAAATTATTGATTCTCTCAATCAATTAAAAAAAAATCGAAACGAGGATATGGTAAAAGAAAAATTAGCTGAATTAAAAGAAGTAGCTAAAACTTCTAAGAACATTATGCCAATCATGGTTGAAGTAGTTAAAACTTACGCCACTATAGAAGAAATTTGCGATGTTTTAAGAGATGTTTTTGGAGAATATCGAAGCCCTCAAGTAATTTAAGAATGTTATACAATTTAACTTGTATTTTTATTTAATTTTTCATTAAAATTCGAAATTCTAGGTAATAATGGTAGAAATTCCTGTGGATCTCCAAAAATGGTTATTTTATTATCTATAACATTAGTAAGAAAATCATTAATTGTTTTCGGACGAGTATGATGCTGCGTAATTAAAATTAATGGTTTATTATGTTTGTGTCCCAAAGTTAAGCTCTCCAAAACAACCTTAAAGAATGCTTTAGTATCTTTTATCCTAGGTGGTAATGTAAGATAAAATCCAGGTAAATCAATCACAAGTCCATCAATAATCTTATCTGATAATATAAGATCAATAACTTCTTTAACAATAGTAATAGCAAAAAATTGAGCTGCAAAATCAAGTGGGTTATTGGGGCTTGTTCCGGCCATGAAAAACTTCTTTGAAATCTCATTTTGTATATTTTGGGAAAATGGGGGAACTTGCAATCCTGACTTTTCAATTAAATCGGCTAAAACTACACCATAACCTCCAGATATGCTTACTACTGCCAAGTTTTGTAGTTTAAAACTACCATAACAATCAATTAAACGAGCCGTATGAAGTAGTTGCTCTAAAGAATCAACTTCGATGAGATTGTATTGCCGAAAGAAATTTGTCCAGATTTTATTATCCCCCGATATTGAGGCTGTATGAGTTTTGGCTGCAACGGCTCCTATTTCACTCTGACCCCCTTTAAGAACTATTATAGGCTTGGTGTTATTCTTAAGAATTGTCTTAAGAGTATCTATTCGACCTTTTTTAATTCCTTCGAGATAGCACATAATAATTTCTGTTTCTGGATCGTTTATTAAAAATGAGAGAAGGTCAACAAAATCTAAATCAGCGCCATTTCCAAAGGAAAAAACTTTTGAGAAATTAATACCTAAATTAAGAGAAGAATAAATAGCAATGTTGCATATTCCTCCAGATTGAGCAATAAATCCAACATTTCCTGCAACTGGTGGAAATCCTGGGCGCCAGGCGACCCCTAACTTAGGATAGAATAATCCTAATCCATTCGGTCCTAAAATTCTTACTTTATTTTGAGCTCTTCTTAATAATTCTTTTTCTAACTCAACCCCTTTTGCTGTTCCGGCATCGGAAAACTCTGAAGTAAAAACCGTAACCAATTTTACTCCTTTTTCTACGCATTCATCCATTACTCCCAACACTTTTTTTGCTGGAATTGCGATAAAAGCGAAATCTATTGCTTCCGGTATGTCGAGGATTGAAGAATAAATTTTATCTTTGGGGAAGTTATCTATCTCCTCTGCGCTAGGATGTACTGCATATAAGTTGCCTTTAAACATATATTGGTGGTTTCTTAAAAAGTAATAGTCCCTCTTTTTTGATGCTCCAATAACAGCGATTGATCTGATATTATTAATAAAAGATATATCCTTTACAACGATGTCAGTATTCTCTACCTTCTCCATTGTTAAATTAAAATTAAAGATGAGATTAATAGTTTTTATCTTTAATTTTTCAAAGAAGATATATAATTAATATTAAAAGGTTGATTATTCAATGATAGTTTTAAATTTTTCTATGAATTAAGGAGTGGTAATGGTTTGGAACGATGGAAAGAACAATTTAAGTATGATCCACTGGATTCTCTTATTTCGACTAAAAATGAAGCGGTAGCATATTTCACTAAACGAGATCTTTTGGAAGAAGTAGTCGAACCGATTAAAATGCTTTGGATTTTACCACCAGCCATCAAAATTATTAATAAACAACAGGGAGATGGATATTGGAGGTATTCCGCTTGGAAAGCTAAGTTAAACGAACCAGAAAATTATAATCTGCTTGAAACATTCAGGCAATTAGGATTTCTCGTAGAAAAATACGGTTTTACTAAAGATCATGGTGCCATTAAAAAAGCTGCTGAGTATATTTTTTCTTGTCAATCAGATGAGGGAGATATTAGAGGCTTTTATGGTACTCAATATAGCCCTAATTATACAGCAGCAATAACTGAATTATTAATTAAAGCAGGATATGGTAATAATCAACACGTTAAAAGAATTCTTGATTGGTTATTATCAATGCGGCAAGAAGATGGGGGATGGGCCATTGCTATGAGAACAAATAACGCTAAATACCTCGATGTTGTTAAAAATCCTATTGCGGTTGAACCTAATAGGAAAAAACCTTTTTCTCATATGGTGACTGGGATAGTCCTTCGAGCATTCGCTGTACATTCTAAATACAGAAATACGAAACCTGTAGAAAAAGCGGGGGAACTTTTAACTTCACGGTTCTTTAAACCTGATAAATACGCCGACCGTAGAAGTGTGGGATATTGGACAAAAGTATCGTTCCCATTTTGGTGGACTGATATTGTTTCTTCGCTTGATTCTCTCTCTTATCTTGGTTTCACTACTTCTCATCCGCAAATAAAATTAGCACTTGAGACATTGAGAGATAAACAATCAGAAAGCGGAATGTGGGACTTGAAATTACTAAAAGGAAAAGATCAAAATCTCTCTTTATGGATCAATCTGGCAATCTGCCGAATATTTAAGCGATTCTGCTCATGATCATTCTAAGCTATTTATCTACTTTTTCAGCCATATAGGGCTTTAAGGCTTTAATCGCTATCGCATAAAGAGGTATTACTGATAATTCGATAAATATTGAAATTACAAAAGGAGCAAATGGACCTATACTTTGGAAGGTAAGTCCTCCGATTATAGGTCCCAAAACCGCACCGACTAAGCTCAACCATTGTGCCGCTCCAAAAACCTTTCCACGATGAATTTTTGATATACGACTAAGTATATTCTGCAAAACTAAATTACCTCCCCACGCAAAAGTCGAGTCTAAGAGTAAAAGGATTGCAAACATATATCCTGATGTCGAGTTAATTATTAACAATGTTACGAACGCACCTAAGCCGCTCACAAAAAATATCCCTAGTATAGGATTAATTTTATCAGCAATCTTACCTAATTTAGGTGCTAATAATAATGAAATAATTTGACTTGGAAAATAGATCAGCATAACAAGCGTGGAATCTACGATTCTTAATTCAATGTTTAAATAACCTTGAAAGAAAGGAAATGCTAGCGATTGATTAAAGTTGCTGGCCATAAAAGCAATGACTAATACACTAAAACCAATAAAAAATCCAATTGGTAGATTATTTCTGGATTTCAAAGGAGCCTCAGATATGACAGGTTCCTTGGAAACAATGCTCGGTTCTACTGATGATGGAAATAAATTAAAAATGTGCTTTTCAAATGTTAATCTCTCATCTACTTTGAAATGAAATATAAAACCTCCCAATATGTTAGATAGAGCAAATAAAAGCAGTGGGGAGTAGACCAAAAAGAAATTCTCAGGTACAAAAATATTAGACAAGCTAAAAATCGTAATACTAATAACCGATCCAGCGAGATTTCCTTTTCCTATCATTCCTGCGCGTTTTCCAAAAGCAAACGAACGGTTGGTTTTATTTGATTTCTCGGAAATTAATGTATCTAACGGTGTCCAAAAAAAACCAACAAAAAATCCTAAGACAAACATACCAACCGTAAATACCAAAAAAGAGGAAATAAGAATTCCTATATACATTAGAATATAGCAAGCAGCACGCCCAAAACTTCCAATAAGGATTAAAAGTTTCTTTGAAACGCGATCAGTCAAATAACCTACAATAGGAGCACTAAGTAAACCCCCAATCATTTGTATTGAAAAAGCAAGGCCTAATTCCGCTGGTGAAGCTTCTAATAACTGATTTATAACATGAGGGATTAAAAATGAAAAGAAAAAAAATCCCATACTATTCCAAAAGATAATTCTTATCATTGGTATAAAATCTGGGGTCATTTTCACGTTATTTTCTTCCTCTTGCCCATTAACCTTAGAACTATCTAATTTTAGCTCATTGGGGGTGTTAATCGGATCAGACCGATTTTTATCTTCAGAATTTTTTGCCACAGTTAAAAAAACACCTTTGCCGCTATTATGTTTGAAAAAGAGCTATATCCTAAATACTTCATCATTTAGGCACAAAGAATATACTTATCAATTAATGGAATAAACTTTATTTTGGAGAAATACTAGTCTTATTACAATTTGATATTTTGAAAAAATAAAAATGTGAAAATTCAAATGTTAACTCCAGAACACATAAAAGGAATATTGAAAGATTATACTATTAATTTAAGATTCCATGCACGCGGAGGACAAGGAGGTGTAACCGCTTCAAATCTCTGTGTGGAAGCCTTCTACGGATACGGTGTCTGTCAGCCAAAGTTTGGTGCGGAACGGATGGGAAGCCCAACTGAAAGCTATGTTAGACTTTCTGCGAACGCTGATCTAGTAAGATCAAACGAACAGGTATATGGACCTCATTTTGTTTCTGTTTTAGACCCCTCTTTATTAACAGAAGTAGATGTTACCGCAGGTATCCCGAGAGGAGGTTGGTTAATTGTCAATACAGAGTTGGATCAATTAACGATTCAAGACGCAGTTAAGCGTAAGGATATAAATATTGCGACAATAGACGCAACTCGGATTGCTCTTGAAGTTTTAGGAAGAAATATTACGAACACCATTATATTGGGAGCCTTAATTCGTATATCTCATCTTTTTACGCTTGAAGAATTATCTGACGCAATAATGAAGCGATTTAAAGGAGAAGTAGCCGGAAAAAATATTCAGGCTATTAAACAGGCAATCGAAGAAACTTGCATTTATGACATGGGGATCGAGCCAGATTTCACTGTGGATAGTAAAGTACCATGGCAACAAGTATATCTAGGGTTGCCAGGATATAAGGATTTAGATAAAGCCGGTGTTTGGTATTGCGATGAAGATGTCATCCCTGTTGGAAGCGATCAAGTAAACACAGGGTCGTGGGGTGAATGGGAAATAATATGGGACGAAGAAACATGCACTAATTGTGCGCAGTGCTGGTTTATATGTCCTGATTTTGCCACTCTTAGAAAATTAGGTGATGATGGCAAATATCACATGTCTGGAATAGATATTCTACACTGTAAAGCATGTCAAAATTGCCTTAACATTTGTCCCGTTCAAGCCATAAGCAAACGAGCAAAACAAGGTCCTGCTGCATGTGCAGTGCCAGAAGAGGAGGGAGGTAATTAAAATGTCAGTAGAACCAATGAAAATTTTCTTTAAGGAGATAAAAGAACCAATTGAAACTGCGATGATCGGAAATTACGCTGTAGCGGGAGGCGTCACTCAGACGGATCCCGATGTTGTATGCGCGTTCCCGATTACACCTCAAACACAATCAGTTGAAGGATTATCAGATGTTGTTCATCAAGGAAGACTGAAAGCTGCATTCGTTAATGTCGAATCCGAATTAGCAGCTATGAGTTATTCAACTGCTGCGTGTGCTGCGGGTGCAAGAACTTTTACAGCAACAGCATCTCAAGGGTACCTATTAATGTCAGAAGCTTTACCTATGCCTGTAGGCTGGCGTCTCCCATTAACGATGATGATCTCCGCTCGGGCTTTCAACTCTCCAAATATATCTATCTGGAATAGCTGGGAATATGTAATTACCGATTATGGGTGGAACTGTATTGTTTCAGAAAATGTTCAAGAGACATATGACGCTTCTATTTTATCTGTCATGATATCTGATAATTCGTTATTTCCAACTATGTTTGTTCACGATGGTTTCATAATTTCTCATTCCGTTCAGAAATTATGGTTAAGTCCCGATGAGGTCGTGCGTAATTTAACGCCAAAAAAGCCTCGTCATACAATCACTCCTGAACGTCCAGGCGTATGGGGTGGACTCGTCACGCCAGGCTTTTTTATGGAGGGAAGAATGGGTCTTGATGAAGCCAAAAAATCCGTGTTAAGTATAATGAAAAATTCTTTTGATGAATTTGGAAAAGCAACCGGTCGACATTATAATTTAATTGAGACATATAACTTAGATAACTCCTCAAAAACTGCGTTTATTACAATGGGTTCGATGTGTGGAAACATCATTAGTTGGATGACTAACAACAAAGATATTGGATTAATCAAAATCAGAGCGTACAGACCTTTCCCTTACGAAGAGTTACAAAAAATCGTTCAAGAGCACAATATTGAAAAATTAATCATTTTAGAGAAATCGGATGCACTTAATAATCTTCTACCGCCATTTTCAACCTCGATAGCAACAGCTTTATATCCACTTAATACTATTTTTAGAAGTTATATCGTAGGTTTAGGTGGAAGAGATGTTACAAGAGACGAATTTGATATAACTAAAAAGAAGATGGAGTCAGTGAACGATATGAAAGGGCAACTTTACACATATCTAGGTGTGAGAGAAAGCAAAGATATAATACATGAGGTGGATCGATAAAATGTCAAAACCAGAAAGAAATGTAATTCCGTTTGAAGATATTCTCGCAAGAGAGGGAAAATGTAACGTATTGTTCCTTAACTACGATAACGAAGCTTTTATGAACACAGGTATTCAGGAATCGGGAGCAACTCCACCTTACGCTTCAACAACAACTGGTCCGGGGGGTGAAAAAATACCTGGAAAAATTGGTGTTAAGCAAGATCTGGTCACTCCTTTTGCTTTCTTTGGTACAAAATCTCTATTCTTAGCCACTACTAATCCTGCCTACCCCGCAGACTTTATGGGAAAAGTAGCTGATGCATTAAAGTCAAATGGTTCTGCTTTCATTCAATCCTATTCAGATTGCATGCGAGGATGGCGCCATGATGCTGGTGATGCAGCAAGTATTTCAAAACTAGCTACTGATTGCGGTTATTGGCCTCTTTATACGATAAGAGTTAAAGATGGAATACCCACATTTTCTTATTATCGCGGATTAGATGTTGACAAAGAAAAGTTTGTAGAATATCTAAAATCAATGGGCAAATTCAAGCACCTATTTAAGCCAAGATTTATGGAAAAAGAAATTGATGAGATAATCTATTTTACAGAACAACGAAATCTCAAACTAAAAGGACTTATTGCACAATTCGGAGCTGAAAAACCCGTAGACTTTTACAAAGTTAATCGAAGAACATTAAAACCTCAAGCTCATCTACACCCTGGGCACGGATTATGTCCTGGTTGCGGTGCTGGAATGGTATTAAATCAAATGGCAACTGTAGCCACAGCTATAGCTGGAAACAATATAATATACGTTAATAATACCAGTTGTGCAGAGGTTTCTACTTCCAAAGATTTTGTTGGCTCGTGGAGAGTTCCATGGGTTCACCACTTATTTGAATCCGGTGCGACTGTTGCAGATGGGATAAGCACCACCTATAAAATCTTAAAAGCCAAGGGATTATACAATGGTGAAGTACCATATGTTATCCACATCGGTGGAGACGGGTCAACCTACGACATAGGGTTTCAGTTCCTTAAAGCAGCCCTCATCCGAACAAGCTCTTTCGTTGAAATGAATGAATATTTAGCTAATCAGAAATAAATTTATTTTATTTTTTTTTTTTTTAAATTATTAATACAATTTTTTATATATAGAACATTCAATAGAGTAATATCATGTTTAAAATGAGTTTACAAGAGTGTTTGGCAAGGCGTAAAGATTGCTCGGGTGAAGGGAGCGCCTTAGAATTAACTGTTATTAAAGAAATATGTAACTCTACACTTCAAGCAGCACCTTCAAATTCCTTATTTGTTGTATTACCTGATGGGGACGATTACACTGGAGGGACATATAAATATAATAGCGATGGTTTGGTTCAATTATCTGATAAAGAAAAAACAAAATTCACTATGGAACTTTATCCCGAATTGTTTTGGAAGGAATCTATTGAATTCGATGATTTGATTCGGGTAGGGATTACATGGCAATATCTCTCGTTAAAAGTGGGTAGCATAGGGCTTGGCCTATCACAACGGGCAAGAGCGCCTAAAAAATCGAATAAACTCGTTAACAATTTAACGAATCAAAATCTTGCGTTTTTATATTCGGTAGCAGTTCGAGAGAGAGATAGGGCATCATTAGTAGAAGATACTGCAGAACCTCTTCAAAAAAATGTAGAGGAGGGTACGATTTTACTCGACACTCCCGCTTGCTACAAGGACCGCGCAATTTATGAGAATAAATATAAAGGTGTTCCACTAGATGATGCTATTTTTAATCGGATTGATGAAAAGGCACCAAACCATACAAATCTACACCAAATCTCTCAACTGCTATGGGCTTGTCAAGGAGAAAATGATCACGCGACTCATGGAAACCGTGATGCTTTAGAAAAAAATGGTTACGGTCGTGTGCATGCATCGGGATGTGCTGGATATGCAGTATATCCGATAGTTTATGTAAAAGATCTTGATGAAGTCCCAAATGGGTCCTACCATTATAATCCCGTTGGGTATTCTGCGTTAAATAGATGGATTAAGGTTAATGATACAATAATATACGACCATTTTATACAGAAATTTAGCTCTGAGACTCCTAGTACTGAGATTGAAAAGGAATTTGATATTAGTTTCTCTAATTATGCTATATTATTATGTATTGATCGAAAAAAACCTTGCGCGGGATTAATGCATAGAGTTATGAATCTTAAGTATTGGGCCGAAGTTGAGGCAGGAATGGCGCTTGCAGGGCTACAATTACAGGCAAATGCTCTAGGCTTGAAATGGCAAAAGAAAATATTATCTAATCCAGATGATCCAAAATACAAAACATTTTTCAATCTCGATTCTGCTGAACAGTCGATAAATAATACTGCAAAAAATTTAGTAAATCGCGCAAACAATGAGCGTGTATCCCTTGAAGGAAATTTAGTACCAATTGTATTATTTCATTTGCTCGAGGGATAAAATTGGGTCTCGTACCTATCGGTTCATTATTACTTTTAGTTAATGCGGTTTTATCTATCTTAATAGCTTTGAACATTATTAATATGCTTTACATTTCAAAGAAATTCTCTAAAGAAAAAGACTTTCACTTTTATAACGACTTGTTCTCATGGGAAATCTTCTTTTTTATTATAGCTTTTGAAAATATTATAAAAATTCTCTCAGTCTCTTTACCAATAGATTCTTTTACTTACGATGTGCTACTTAGAATCAGGATTTTACTAATGTTCTTTCCCTTTTGGAATAAAATCATACATTTAGAGAAAGTAATGAATAAGATTACTTATAGCAGACATTATCTTGCGGGAATTATCCCATTTATTTTAGTACTTCTTTTAAGTTTTACAGGTCTGCAAGGTACGATACTAATGTCTATTTTAGTTATCACTTCATTCATTCCTTATTTATTATTCCTTGTTTTTTTAAGAAATACGGGAACGACAATACACAAATCTTTGAAATTGATTTCAGGTGTAATTCTTATTGGATTGGGAAGCATTTTTAAACCGGAAATTTTTTTAATAAATTTCCTGAATATCGTTTCACCTATATTATTAATAATAGGAACGATGCTTATTTTCGATAGTTTTCGCAAAGAAATATTTATTTAATTCTATTCCTTGAATTTATAAGTTTACGTATTTTCCTTTTAATCGTTAATTATTGAATTGAGTGATCAATGAGAAAAAAATTTAAAATTATACTAATTTCTGTTATAATAATCTTTGCTATTAGCACATCCATAACTCTTGGAATAATTTTTACTAGTACTACACCTTCTATTACTACACCTTCAGCGAGGTATGGTTATGGTATGGTTTATGATGAGAGTGTTAACAAAGTGATTCTCTTTGGTGGAGGTTATCAAGATGGTACCTCATATACTTATTGTGGTGATACTTGGATTTATGATCCCTTAGCTAATTTATGGATTGAAATTTTTCCCCAACAACAACCTACAGCAAGACATAGTCACTCGATGGCGTATGATCCAATAGCCGAAAAGATAATTTTATTTGGAGGAATTGACATAACTGATAACTGGATTGATGATACATGGATCTTTGATTCTCGAACTCAAGTATGGACTCAAATATTTCCTGATAATCATCCTTCCTTCAGAGGAAGCGCTTCTATTTTCTACGATCCGCAAGCTCAGAAAGTAGTACTTTTTGGGGGATTTAGATCAGGTGGAGGACATTTGGATGACACTTGGGCATTTGATTATTCCATTAACAATTGGACGAACCTTAATCCTTCCATAAAACCAACGGGACGTTATGGGGCTCCAATGGTTTATGATCTAATCAATCAAAGAGGTTTCATGTTTGGAGGTCGTACTTCAACTATTACCAATGAAACTTGGGTTTATTATTCTTCAAATAATTCATGGTCCGAGTTAAGTTTGGTTATTAAGCCACCAAACCGCTATTGGGAAGGCCTAGTGTATGATGAAGATGCCCAGAGAATAATTGCATTTGGAGGATCTAACGGATATATAGAAGGTTTAGGGGATACTTGGATATACAATCCTTTAAATAATCAATGGGTAGAAGAAACTCCAAATAATAGTCCGGAAAATCGTGTTTTTTTTTCTCTTGTGTATGTTCCTGAAATTAGCAAAGTTATCCTCTTTGGAGGTGCAAGTTATGGTGAAATTTGTTATGGCGATACATGGGCTTTTCATCATAATACTCATATATGGAACAAATTAAACTAATAAACTTAATATCCCTTAAAGGAAATTTAAATCTAACGATGCTTAATCAAGTATTTTTTTAACCTTTGTTAATTATAATTAATATCATTAGGAATTGAGGATCATCTATGACTCTAACTAAACGCGAACGTGTATTTAGGGCTTTAGAACTCGATGGAGAACCAGATATGGTTCCAATCCATTATTTTGGATTTGAGCGAACAGGGAGTTCTTACCAGGCTTTTCTGGTTTCCAAGGAAAGAAAGGAAAATCAATGCATAGTTAAAAATATATTCTCAAATAAAAAATATTACCTTACCGAGCCACGATTTTGGAATGTTGATCTATGGGAAATTGACCCATTTGGGGGGCACCTCTTTAAAATAAAGGAAAAATATAAAAAAGCTCCAGCAGAACATCCTGATTGTCGTCTTAATGTCATGGATGGAAGATTATTTAAAACTGTAAAGCAAGTAAATACTGGGTTGGAATATAACTGGTATGTTGGGGGTTATTTCACGACTCCAGAAATCTTACACTCGTACTGGGATCAATATGGAAAACCAATTGATTTTATCAATAATAGAATCAAATATTCTACCCAAATCTGGGATGGATTTGTTGAGGCTGTTGCGCCTCACTTTTATCCAATGGTCCCTTTACCAATCAATCCCTCTGAAGTTTTAATTGGGGGTATCTCCTTTACTCGCTTTGCGTACTATATACGAAAAAATCCACGCTTTATTCATGAAATCATGGATGAATACACCAAAGTAAATATTGAGATAATTAAAAGATTAACCGAAGTAGGCGTCGACATTTTGACATTCGGAGATGATCTGGGCTACAAAGAAAATCCTTTTTTCTCAATGGAAGTTTTTCGTGAATTTATCCTTCCGTATCATAAAAAAATATATCAGGAGTGCAAAAAAGGAGGTGCAAAAATAGTATTACACTCATGTGGAAAAATCGACCAATTTTTACCTGATTTAATTGATGCTGGGTTAAATTGTATTCAATCATTAGAAGCAACAGCAGGCGTAGATTTACCCGGATTAAAGGAATCGTTAGGGGATCGGTTATGCTTCATGGGAGGATTAGATTCGTCAGGTATATTAACTTTTGGCACTCCTAAGGATGTTGAAGAAAATGTAAGAAATACTATTAAAAGTGCTGGAAAAGGTGGAGGCTATTTTGTGGGACCTTCCCACGATATAATAAACATCCCTTGGGAGAATATTATGGCAATGAGAGCTGCAATCGAAAAATATAGAAAATATCCTTTAAAACTTTAAATGTAGGTTTAAATCTGTATAGAAATTAGTAATGCCAGTGATTCGAAAATGAGTCACCTATCTCTTTAAGTAAGTCCCTTCGATATTTGTTTTCTATTTCCAGATTTTGGGTAATCAAAAAGTTATCTAACAAATCCTTTGTGATTTTATTCTCTCCTTGTTTTATTAACCAGGTTTTTGCATTAAGTATTAATTCTCCCTCATGACCTCCAATGAATTTCGGTAAATATTGGTTTGCAATGTATTCTGATCTATAAAAAGTGCGTACATATAATCCTCTAGGATCCAGGTTTTTATAAAGGTGTGGAAGATTTTTAGGAGCGCAATCGATGAATAAGTTTTTACCTGCTTTTTGAATTTTAGAATACAGTGGAATCCAATCTTTTAAACCCATTGGTGCATTTCCCACTCCTGGAACCCATTGAATGCCTGTTATACTCGGCTCGTTCAATAAAAAATCTAAATAAGGTAGTGCGTTAGGTCCATCTAAATGATAAATGGCATAATCTGTATGCTCAGCTTGTGCTATAATATCAGGTAAAACGAATTTTTTAAACCATTTAGGATTTAACATCGCACTAAAATCGCATTGAATAGCACTCCATCTTTTTTTACCCCATACACCTAGCCAATTACTACAGCCATCACAATAATTCTCGATTCGATTCTGCAAAGCATCATAAACTTTTAATAACTTCTCTAAAATTATAATCCGGCATGTATCTATTATCTCGGGATTTCGTTTCATGGTGAGTATAATGTTGGTTGGTCCTAAAAAAGATGATAATATGTCTAAAACACCACCCATATCTGTTATTGATATCAAATAGTTCTTTCCAGCTCTATTCGCAGCGTATTCAGTAATTTTGAGCAATCTTGAATACCACTCGTTATTTTGGTTTAAATTAACGCTTTCGAGATGTTCTACTATGTTTTCAGGTTTTATAGCACGGCTGAGCCACACTGTTCTCATTTTAAATTGGGGTATTACACCAAAAACAGCAGCCATAATTCCGGGACCATAGTTTGGAAAAAAATAAGGTATTGATTCGCCTCCAAAATAAGTATTTTCAGCTCTTATTTCAAAACCATCTAGAGTCTTCTCAATCGCGTCATAATTTTGTGCTAAAGACCAGTTTTCGCCAAATACATCTAGATAAGCATACATTTTTCCTTTTTTTTTTTTAAAATAATAAACGATAACTGGGCGATCGATGATTTCGTGATCCCACCACGCATTCATTCGCTCTTTCGCTTCAGCAATATCCTCCTTATATTCCATAAAAAAAATATTAAAACAAAACAAATTAATCTTTACATTTTACTAATTTGTAATTAATCAAGCTTCACTAATTTCAACTTGGAGATTTAATCATGTTAGACTGATCCGAAATTTTTAAGATAATTCTGGAATTATATAACATTATTCGAGGAATTAAAATGACAAGCGAATTAAATAAAATTTACGATCACCGAACAATTGAAAAGGAATTATATGAGTGGTGGGAAAAAGAAGGTTTCTTTGCCCCTGAAAAGTCAAAAGAATTGGGAATTACTAATGAAAAATCAGAAAGATTTTGCATTACAATACCCCTACCAAATGTAACGGGGCAACTACATTCAGGTCATGCCCTAGTGATTTCACTCGAGGATTTGATGACACGTTACGAGCGTATGCGACAAAAAGAAACACTCTATATACCGGGCACCGATCACGCTGGAATTGCAACTCAAAGCGTCGTTGTAAGGGAATTACAAAAACAGGGAATAAACCATAAGGAGTTAGGACGCGAAAAATTCGTAGAAAAAGTTTGGGAATGGAAACATAAATACCATGCCCGAATTACTGAACAGTCGAAAAGTATGGGTATTAGCTGTGATTGGGGTAGAGAATATTTCACTTTAGACCCCGATTTATCAAAAGCCGTCCGAGAAGCATTCTACAGATTATATCATAAGGGATTAATCTATCGTGGAGAATATATGGTTAATTGGTGCCCTGGAAGATGTGTTACAGCAATCTCGGACTTGGAGACTGAGGCTATTGATGAACAAGGACAATTATGGTACATCAAATATCCAATTATTACTAAAGACTGGAAGGGTCCCCAACATCCTTGGGCAAGTGGTAAATGGGCAGAGGGCGCTACAGATTTTATTGTTGTTGCTACGACAAGACCAGAGACGCTTTTAGGAGATAGTGCTGTAGCCACGATTAAATCTCACTCCAAATATGCTAAGTTCATTGGTAAGCAAGCTGTAATTCCAGCTGTCGGTCGTCCCGTTCCGATAATTGCCGATCCATATGTGGATCCAGAATTTGGCACTGGAGCTTTAAAAATAACACCTGCTCACGATCCTAATGATTTTGAAATTGGTAAAAAGCATAATTTGGAATTTATTAACATCTTTAATGAAAACGCTCAGATTCTCCCTGGATTTGTTGAGTCTTATACAGGTTTAGATCGATTTGAGTGTCGGAAAAAAATCATAAAAGACCTTGAAAAAGAAGGATTAATTACCGATATTGAACCTTACATTCATGCTGAACCACATTGTCAACGATGTCATGCAACCATAGAACCCCGGGTTTCTATTCAGTGGTTTGTGAAAACGAAACCACTCGCTGGACCTGCAATGGAGAAAGTTCGGAATGGTGAAACTATTATAATTCCTGAAAGAGAAAAACTCCGTTATTTTCATTGGATGGAAAATATTCACGATTGGTGCATATCTCGCCAACTTTGGTGGGGCCATCGGATTCCCGTTTGGTACTGTGATGATTGTGGTCAGGAAATTTGTCCTGAACCTGATGTGGAGACGGTTTCAACTTGTCCTAAATGTAAAGGCTCAAGTGTTCATCAAGATGAAGATGTATTAGATACATGGTTCTCTAGTGGTTTATGGCCTTATTCTACATTAGGTTGGCCTAATACTGATCATCCAGATTATAAACGTTTCTATCCAACCGATACAAGGGAGACGGGATACGATATTCTTTTCTTTTGGATTGCAAGAGAAATGATGATGGGAATCGAACTTACAGGACAAGCACCATACCATACCGTTTATTTACACGGTATGATTCGAGACGAAAATGGAAGAAAAATTAGTAAATCTATGGAAAATATTGATCAATACGATCCTCTCGTAATTATTAAAGAATATGGTGCAGATTCCCTTCGATATGTAAACATATCAACTAGTGTCCCGGGGTTAGATACTAATTTAGATCCAAAAAATATTGAGGTTGCTCATAGGTATTGTAATAAGATTTGGCAAGCTTCTCGTTATGTTTTAACCAATATTTCTTCAGATGATAAGATTTGTAAAATTAGCGAAATTGATTTAGATAAACTAAAATTTCCGGATAGATGGATTCTTTCTCGTTTAAACTCAGTAATTCAAAATGTTCAATCCCACATGGATAATTACGATTACTTACGAATGACGAGAGAAATTAAATCGTTCTTTTGGAGTGAATTTTGTGATTGGTATATCGAAATGAGCAAGATTTTTCTATACGACGAAAGCTATACCGATAAACACATTCAAAAAGCGATCCTCCTCCATGTATTAGAAACGTTCTATAAATTATTACATCCTGTTATGCCATTTATTACAGAAAAATTATGGCAAACTCTTCCAGACAGCCTTAAAACTACACCCACAATAATGTATGCTCCTTGGCCGAAAGCACAAGAATCATTCATCGATCCAACTATAGAAGATAGTTTTCTCTTGATGGCAGAATTTGTTCGGGAGGTAAGACGGGTAAAACACGATTTTGGAATTCCTCTAAAAACTCTTGTGCCATTACATATAGAAACAGATACAAATCGAGAATTGTTTGAATTGTGTAAGAATGAGTTAGTCAAAATGGCATTCATCGATGAAGATAATTTCATAATAGATAAGAAAGTCAACCCCCCTCACCCAACAGCAAGCATTGTGCTTAGTGGAATACCTGCGTTTGTTCCTTTGCCCAGCACGATCGATATAGAAAAGGAAAAGGTAAGAATCAAAACAGGGTTAGAGAAATCTAAAAAGGAGGCTAATAAAATCGAGAAAAAACTTCAAAGTCAATTTTCTGAGCGAGCTCCAAAAGAATTAGTAGACAAGGAAAGACAAAACCTTGAAGAATTAAAGATTAAAATTGAACAACTTGAAGCTCAATTAAAGCTACTCTAAATTCTCTAATAAAAGGGTTGATCCTTAATATCCTGAATTTTAATTTGTGAAGCGTTTTTTCTTATATAATCGATTGATTTCATCGTTTCATCTTTAGTTAATTCAAAAACAACAGGACCATCGAAATTCTTTTGATGGATGATATTTAAAAATTCAGGGGGAAAATTCTTTCCAGTTCCTAAAGCGCTATGATCGGAGAACAAACTCTCATCGTTGTAGTCTTGGAGGTGAATTTCGGCTGTTATATCTAAATATTTTTCTGTGATTTCAAGGAGATCGTGATTTCCTGAAAACCCACCAAGGAAGTGTGCTGTATCTAAGCAAAGTTTTGTCTTCAACTTTTTAATAATTTTTATTGTAGCTTCAAATGGAAATACAATATTTTCTATTGCGATTTTGCTTCTTTTTATATTAGTTTCTTCTATGAAGCTCTCAATGCTTTGTATAGCATAACCACTGAATAACTCCGATGTGATTTCTTTAATTTGAGGAATCTCGATAAATTCTATAACGTCTGCAACGGTTTCACCAGTAGGATGCAAGACAAAGACATCAATATCATCTTCCAATTCCAAAATAGAATTATAGGCGTCTTTTAAAGCATTAACACTTCCTTCACGTATGAATTTATTTGGGCCTCCGAGATCTATGCTTAAAAAAGGAAGATGTGCTGAATAGGTGATATTATATTCATCTTTGATTTCTTTTAATCTTTTTATCTGATTATTACCTAATGTAATTGGAAAAACTTGAAACAAATCCAACGCAATCTCAAAATGTTGATAACCAGAATCAGCAGCTTTTTTAACGAGGTCAGAAAACTGAAATTCTGATATCCCTTCCAAGCCTTTTTTAGCAAGAATTCCATCAATTAATAGTTCATAGGTCATGGGTGAAATTCCAAATCTCATACTATAAAGTCAACAATGTTCTACAATTTTATATAAATTGTTAAAAGGGACTTAGTTTTTAAATTTTAATTTCTTTTTTACACTATCACAATTATACCAACATTAATCATGATTTTATCAAAAAGAGAAAGAGTGATTAGGACATTAGAACTTGACGATAATATTGACAAGCTACCCGTTCACTATTTAGGTTTTGAAAAATCAACAAGTGCTTATCAGAGATTTCTAGGAACTGATGAATATAACCAATATAAAACTATCGTAGAAAACGATTTCTCTAAAGTAAAATATTGCTGGGCAGGTGATATTACTGAACTACGATTTTGGAATGTTGATTGCCATTCAATGGATCCATGGGGTCCCAAAATATTCAAAGAACCTACAAGGCGTGCTCCTCCTGAGTATCCAGATTGTAACATTAGTGCAATTGATGGTAGATTGTGGAAACTAGTTAAACAAGTAGATACGGGTATAGCCTATCTGTGGTATGTTGATGGATATTTTCGAACTCCCGAAATTGTTAATTTCTACTGGGATAAGTATGGAAAACCTTCTGAGCAAGTCAATGATAAACTCGATTATACCCCCCGAATTTGGGATGGTTATGTAGATTCACTTGAGAATTATTTATATCCTATGGTTCCTTTACCTGTAGCTATTCATGAATCATTATTAGAGGGGTTAACGATGAGCCGTGTGGCTTATTACATGCGAAAAAATCCTCATTTTATCCATAAGGTTCTGGAAGAATACACTAAATTAAATATAGAAGTTATAAAACGCGTTCATGAAGCTGGTGCAGACATAATTTTTTATTCAGACGATTTAGGGTTTAAAGGACGATCAATGTTATCAATTGAACAATTTAAGACATTTATTCTACCTTATTACAAAAAACTGTATAAAGCTTGTGAGCAAAGAGGAATGTTTATTGTTCAACACTCTTGTGGGTATATTGATAAAAACTTACCTTATATGGCTGAAGCAGGACTTAGTTGTATTCAAGCACTTGAACCTGCTGCAGGTGTTGATTTAGCTTATTTGAAGCAAACTCTTGGTGATAAATTAAGTTTTATGGGAGGAATAGATTCAAGTCGAATTCTAAACTTTGGAACACCTGAGGAAATCGTAGAGGAAGTAAAACGTTGCGTAAAAGCAGCAGGCCATAACGGAGGATACTTTGTAGGCCCGTCCCATAATATTTTAACTACTCCTTGGGGAAATATCAAGGTCTTAAGAAATGCAATTGAAAAATATCGAAAATATCCATTAAATCTAAATTAAAAAACATCTTGAAATAAGAATTTAAGCTATTTTTGGAGAATTGCGATTATCGGCGATAAAGGAGGGATTTTTACCTCAAATTGAGAAATGTTTTCTGATTTCTTATTTAATTTTATAGTAGAAATCTTCTGATTTATTCCATTATAGATGTCTACAGTATTAACATCCAATCCATATTTCACGAGGTCAAAATGAACATCAATTTTTTGAACTCGACTACTTAAATTATAGGCTGTAATTACTCCTGACTTATCAATTTCATCCACATGAAGATGAATGTTATAATTAATACCGTAAAATTTACCTCGAGTGAAGAATGGCTTATTTTTTTTATAAAGAGTTATCGCATCCTTTAATGCTTTATATTTTGCACTTTGCCTATTACTCAAACCTCCAATACCCAAATGTCTCGCAAGAGAAGCGTACCACCAGAATTGTAGCATATTCTCATTGTCACTATTTTCATTTATATGTAGGTATAACGGTATAGAATAAGCCAAATTGTATTCAAAAAGTTGCGTTGCTTTACCAGATAATAAATCCTGCATTGGGTTCCACATACATTCAAAGCCCCAATTTTCATCAAAACTGTGTGGAAGGTTGTGTTGATAATATAAAGGATGTCTTGGTTTAACTCCTCTATCGTGTGCTTCTATAAGAATATGAGGGAATTCTTTCTTAACATTTTGGATGACTTTAAAAATATTTTCTGCATGCGTCTGCCTTAACATTGGAATTTCATGTCCGTGTTCCTTGCTAAAACACCCTAGATCGTTTTCCATGAACATTGATAAATCAGTGAAATCAAACATGAAAAAGTCTACTCCTTCTTTTGCGATTTCTAAAATTCTACGAGTTTTTTCTTCAACCCAGTGTGAATTAGCACATAAACAATAAAGATTAATATATGGATCTGCTATAAGTTTTACTCCCCTTTTATTCCTTAAATAAAACTCGTCGGGCTCATCTTCTCCTTCAAAATTCATCATAAGATGCAGAGCTAATTTTAAACCATATTTTCCATGGATTTTTTTTGAAAAGTCTTTTAAAGATCCAAATCTCTCCTCATTCCAGATAGAAGATCCTAAGGCGATGTTCCACCCAGGATCTAAATACAAACTTTCTGCACCAATGTCTCTAGCGATTTCAGCCTCACTGTATAGCTGCTCCAAAGTGTATATTTCAAAATCTGTGCCGTCTACAAAAAATCCCGTCTTCTCAGAGACCCATCCTAAGTTGTACAACTCGTTCCAATGAACGGGAGGATCGTAGTCTTGCTTAAATTTGTGACCATGATCCTCAAGATGACTTCTATAAAGATAATACCCCTCTGTATAATCTCCTTCGTAAATGGCGTACCTAGTAGTACCAAATGTATACTTTTGATTAGGATTTAAGGTTGTAGCGAGTTCTGGATTACCCTCGTAAAGCGATATACCTCCAAATACAATAGCAACATCTTCAGCGCCTCTTCCTGGTAATGTAGTTGGAAGTCTATTAAATCGAGAATATTCCATTTGGATCGGATTATATTTACATATAAGTAACCCTCCTTTTTTATTGCCCCACAACCAACCTTCGGCACAAAATCCGGGCATCCCAGCCTCTTTAGCGACCCATGCCCCAAATAATATGTCATTAGCACTAAAATTCTCCTTTCTTCGATCATCTCCATATCCAAAATATCTACGAGTTGGAATTGATGTTAGGGTAAATTCATCTAAATGATCAACCCAACCAGAATATTGCTTGTAAAAAGCTTTTTTAAATCCGAAATTGATCAATCCAAATCTGACTTTTTTATTTCCACCATTAGTTAATGTTATCTTTTCATCTAACCACTTGCACTCTTTTTCAAGTTTAAACTCATGAGTAATATAGATATCAGTTTCTTCAAATTGTCCTTCTATGATTAAAGTTTCAGTTCCCTCCTTTCGAATTTCTCTCGATGACAACTTTTTGGCTTTGTATTCTGCACCTAGGTGAAGTAAATAAGCGTAACGAGACCCTCTCTTACTGGAAGTCAAAATTCTATAGTGATATTCTTCGTCGGCATAAACTATCTTATTGATTTTACTAAGAAGTATATAGCGGAATCCTTGAGCTCCGTTTTTTTGGACGCTTAACTCCCAATTTTGATTTTCTAAGGTGTAATCAGACATTTTCTTTACATGAAAGTTTATGTAAATTAATGAAACTAAACTGAGAGAAATAGGTTTTTAACCTATTTATTTTTATATTTATTTTTTTTTTAAAAAAGCTAATAATCATTTGTTTTTAAAGAAGAATTAGAAGAAAGAGATTTGTTAGGGATATTTTAAATTATCATTTTATGTCTCATGAGTCAAATCTATCTTTTTGTCAATTTTGAATTATATAATTAGTATAAAAGGGAAACATTTAAAATAAGAAAAGTTGAATAATATTAATCAAAATTTTTTATAAATTAAAAATTAAAAATATCTAAATATTAAATATTA
>Ga0255055_10000166_pt1 | contig 49503 bp, 51 predicted proteins | sample JV7_2_27_MG_FD_188633 | JGI IMG/M metagenome (GOLD analysis project Ga0255055, IMG submission 188633) | Seawater microbial communities from Jervis Inlet, British Columbia, Canada - JV7_2_27 | ecosystem: Environmental > Aquatic > Marine > Inlet | place: Canada: British Columbia | collected... | reverse complement strand
CAAGTTTTATAGGGCACATAGTTAATTTAGGGAAAACCTTCTAATTTCATTTAATTAAAATAAATTTATTTATTTTTATGAATATATAACCTTTAATATTAATTTATTCTAGGTAAAACTATTAAAAATTTAAAGAGAACTACAATCGAAAATTAAATGGAGATTAATTAATTGAAACCAATCGTAGCATTATCGTATTTCCATCGAAAAATAGGTCCGTTAGTGTTCTATTCCTATCCGGAAAGTATGTTAGATGAACAACTTTCTGCCAGAATAGCAAACATAATGGATCAAACGGTTAGCGAAGGATTCTTTACCCATTCATTTGAAAAAAACAATTCAAATAACTATTATTTTGAGATTCACTCAGACTGGGCTCGTGGAAATAAGGAAATGTTAATGGTTTCCATAATTTTTGACCAACAAATTAATTCCGAAATTGAACAAAATGTAAATGTATTATGTACGGAATTTTTAGAAAAGTTACTATCAAATGAAGAGATTTATACCGCATTTTACATCAACGATATTAATAATTTTGAGGAACCCGATAAGGACCTTATCTATAAAAACAACTCGCTAATAAAATTGTGGGTAAAAGAGTTATACTGGGCGGCACTTGAAGATACAAGGGAAAAAAGTGAAGAAGAGAAAATTGCTACTCTATTAAATAAAAAATACATATTTCTAACCCTAAAAAAATTGTCAAGAGGTCCAATAGCTTTAGACGGTTTAAGAGAATGGTATAACGATACATTTCCAAAGTTAGATTTTAAAGAGCTAATTGATACACTAGTTTCTAAACAATTTATTTTTATTAATCAAATCGGAATCGTAGAAAAATACGTTCTCCTTTTAAAAGAAGTGAACGCTGAAAGAATCCCCCCCGATAGTGTAATTGAATACATTGACGAAAATCCCGAATTAATAGAACTCGAATTAATAGAACTTTTTCTTCCCAAAGTTCAAGAATATTTTAGTATTTACGAGAATAAAAGTAAAGAAGAGTTAGAAGAAGATACATACGCCTTATTTCAAATTGTATCAGACCCCAAAAAATACAACTTACTCTCAGAATTAAGAAGTGGACTGATTTCCAAAGACAAATTGCCGAAACTAATCTCTAAACGAGCTTTAGAGCATTTAAATTCTTCACTTTCTTTCCTAAAAAAGCATGATGTTATCGAAGAATTAAAATATAAAAACGAGCGTTATATCTTTTTAAAAACTAATATTCAAATAACCACGGCATTTCCTGAATATCTAAGAAAATCCTTACCGAAAGAATCAAAACCGGTTATAGCAAAAAAATATAAACCAAAAGGCGATTAGGAAGATATGAGCAAGGAAGATGAATCGGTTGAAGATTTAAAGTGTTTACTTGGAAATATGGGTATGGATATTTTTTTTGCTATTGATAAAGGAGCAAAAGATTTTGAAACTATGAAAATACTCTCAGGACTACCCATGGCATGTATTAAAGGACGAGTTCCAGTGCTCTTGGAGCTAAAACTCATTGTGAAAGATACTAATGGCTATTTCTTAACTAATAAAGGTTTAAGTTTTAAGGAAAAAATCGAATCCAACTCTTAAATCAAATTTAGATTTCAGTTTGGGGCGACAACGTCATTGCTATGAGCAATAGCTCTTTCAATTGTCATAAGTTCATCATCAATCTAAATTCTCATTTTTACTTTGATCATTATTAGTAATATTAATTTTCCTTGGAAACTTTTTTTCGTAATATCCTGGTTTTTTTAAACCGCCACATTCACTTATTAACTTCTCTAACCCACCCTCTCCTTGGATCTTATCTTTCAGCGCGTTATAATCTTGAAGACTCAACTCATTTCTTTTTAGAAGATAATCTAAAATAGCTAAAGCATCTTCCTTTTCTGTACACCGCCTTAAAAAATCAATTGTACTTGGATTAAGTAAGTCTTCATAATAATTAGTGTCTTGCTTTACTTTAAGTTCTTCTTGGGTTTGATCAATTTCATAATCAACGGCCTCTATCTTTAGAGATTTCTTCTTTTCAGATAATTCCCGCATTAATTGAGGAAATTGGCGCTCAAGTTCCACCCTATCATAAGCGATTTTCAAACCGTCCTTATCGGTAATATCTAAATTCTTCCTTAATTCTGTTTCTTTTTTTTCTTCCCTTTCCATGTTTTCCAGCTGCAAAATATTTGAGTGAGTGTTACTTATAAAAATCAGAGTGAAATTATAAAATTATTCACAATCCAAATAGACGATAAAATAATAAAATTAATTAATTTTACTTGATTTCAATATTTATTACAAAATTAGAGATTGCTTAAATCATGAAGTCTGGATATAGTCATGTGAAGGACACATTCGAAAAACACGAAACTGGTTACAAAACATCTCACTGGGAAAGAGGAATTGAATATCGAAAAGGAAAATCAATCGAACGCGTCGAACGACCAACAAAATTACATAGAGCGCGAACTCTTGGATACAAAGCCAAACAAGGTTATGTAATCGTTCGAGCTAGAATCAGAAAAGGTGGAATGCACAAAGTTCGCCCTAAACGAGGAAGAAAACCCAGAGCTATGGGTGTCTCTAAGTATACAACCGGTAAAAATTTACAATGGGTCGCGGAAGAGCGCGTACAAAGGAAATACCCAAATTTAGAGGTATTGAATAGTTATAAAGTATATGCCGACGGAAGGAGTTGGTACTACGAAGTGATTATGGTCGACCCAAACCATCCTGTTATTAAATCAGATCCGAAAATTAATTGGATTTGCGAACCTCAACATACAAGAAGAGTTACTCGTGGTTTAACTTCTGCAGGTCAAAAAGCTAGGGGACTACATAAGAAAGGATGGGGTTCTGAGAAGACAAGACCAAGCTTGGGCGCGAATAAGGGTCGTGGTAAGTAGATTTTTATAATTTTATTCTCTCATTTTATAATTTAAAAAGATGTTATAACTTATTTATACTAATTGTCATACCACCGTCAATGATTATATTTTGACCAGTAATATAATCTGCTGCCTTAGAAGCTAAAAACAATGCTACATCTGCAACCTGTTTAGTTTCTCCGATTTGGTCAATTGGAAGTTTAATATTCCGTAATTTAATCCATTCTCTAATAAAATCTGGATCATTATTATATATTGGTGTAAGGAAGATCCCTGGACAAATTGCATTTACTGTGATATTGCTCGGTCCCAATTCAAGTGCCCAAAGTTTTGTAAAAGCAATAAGCGCGGCTTTGCTAACACTATAAATGCCGATAAATGGGTTTAACCCACATTCTGTACCCGCGCATGAGGTAATATTAATGATTTTTCCCACTATTGGATCAAATTTCTGTTTACTCATTTTCCTATAAAATATTTTTGTTACGTTCCAAGCTCCTTTCACATTTACATCCATAACTTTATTAAAATCTTTAGTTTTTGTCTTTAGACTTGAGGAACCTCCTCTTATCCCCGCATTGTTTACTAAGACAAATACATTATTAAATTTATTAAAAACATTCTTACGCATAATATTTACTTGATCTTCATCAGAAATATCTGCTTGTTCAAGTAGAATATCTACTTTATTCGATTTCAGAATAATATCGCGAGTTTCTTCTATGCTTTCAAGGTTTATATCATTTAATACTAAGTTGGCACCCTTACATGCAAAAGAAACTGCCATTTCACGACCAAATCCACTCCCTGCTCCCGTAATAAGGGCTACTTTGCCTTCTAAAAAATTTTCATTCAAAGAATTTTCATACTCCAAAAAAATATTGATTAAAATATTAATTATTTTCCAAATAAACCTTTATTCTTTTTATAAAGGCCTAGTAATTTCATTGCTGAGGGCGTTTCAAAAGCTATATCAACATCGAGTACAGCTGGTTTTTTTGAATTAATCGCTCGTTGTAATGCCGGTTTTATATCTTCTGGTTTATCAATTTTTTCTCCGTAACACCCAAAACTAAGAGCAATTTCAGAATAATTTATTGGTGGAAAATCTACATCACAGTATCTTTTTCCAAGATTAAGTTTCTGAGCAGATTTAATCATCCCCCAAGAACAATTATTTCCGATTATAGTAATTATAGGTAGGTTTAACCTTACTGCTGTTTCCAATTCTTGTATGTTAAACATAAAGCTACCATCTCCAGTAATACAAACGACTAATTTATCTGGTTTAGCCATTTGTGCGCCGATAGCATACGGAATCCCCGTACCTAAATGACCCATCGAAATAGAGCGAAAAAAACTTCGTGGTGGGCGTGGCTTAAGACCTATTAAATCCAATGAAAAAACATAAATATCTCCCCCATCAATGACTAATTGTGTATCATCTGGTATGAAATCTAGTACTTCATATACAAGTCTATGAGGTTTCATAGGTAGTTTATTAGATTTTAACATTTTTTCTAATTGCTGTTTATCATTTTTTCTTACATCCTGCAAATATTCATTCCATTGAGACCATTCAGTTACTTTTTCTTTAGGAAGATTCCTTTCCATTTCTTCTAATAATTGATTAATAACAGCTTTAGCATCTCCAACAATAGCAACGTTTACAGGTCTATTTTTACCAATTTCAGTTGGGTCTATATCAACTTGGATGAGTTTTTGATCTTGATTCCAAATTGGGGATGCTCCGTAAAGAATTGTATGATCCCATTTACAACCAAGAGAGAGAACTACATTTGCTTCAATAGCAGCTCTTCTATAAGCCATAGCAGTCAATTTTCCCCCTACAAATGTTTTATCCGTTGTTACTACTCCTATACCACTTAAAGTTGTTCCCACAGGAATATTATATGTTTCTGATAACTTATTTACCTCATTAAAAGCTTCTGAAGCATTGAGGCCGCCACCAGCTATAATTAAAGGTTTATCAGCATTCTTTAAAATTTCTACCGCCTTTATTATGCCTTCTATATTTCCAGCAGGTCTATATTCTGGGCGGTATTGTTCTGGATCTAAAATTTCTTTTTGATCAACATCTGTAGCATCTCTGACTAATGCAGTTTCCCTTAATTCAAGAAAAACAGGACCTCTTCTTCCAGTCATAGCAGTTCTTATACATCTTTGAATAGCATGTGGTATTTCATATGGATCTTCTACAGAAACTTGTAATTTTGTAATAGGTTTCATTAGACTCATTTGATCTAAATCTCCTTGTAATATTCCAATATTGTCAAACATTCTACCAACTTGAGCACCAATTACCAACATTGGTATCGAATCAGCATATGCCGCAGCAACAGCTGGAATCAGATGAGTTACTCCGGGTCCTGCTGTTCCTAAACAAACTCCTATTTCTCCTGTTGCTCTTGCCCATGCATCCGCCATATGTCCTCCAGCTTGTTCATGTCGTACCATTACAGTGTCAATGCCCTCTTCCCGACCCCAACGTTCTATAGCATCATAAATCTTTAGTAATTCTCCACCAACAAGACCAAAAATTTTGGTAACGCCTTCTTTTATAAGGCATTTAACAACCAAATCTCCGCCATTTAATATTTGTTTAGACATATTTAGAACTTATTTAGAATCAAAAAAAAAGTTTCTTAAAACTATAAAATTTTGAACTATCTTAAAATTCTAATAATTCAATATAATATCCAAACTTTTTTCATTAATCATTTTGGTTATTTTATCTTATTTATTTATTTATTTAATGCTTTCGGCAAAGTCGAGTTTTCCAGTTGGTTTTTCTAACTGAAATTCTTCGTTAAGGATCATTTGTTTTAACTGCTCAGCTAGCATTATTGCCCCGGCTCGATCAGATTGCCTTAAAACTACGGGGATTTCGCTTCCTTCAAACGGGATCGATTTTAAGTCTAATTTAAAGGCTTCTGGGCACAATCGCGCGCAATTACCACAATTAAAACATCGAGTTCTATCAATTGCTACGATAAGTCCATCTCTTATAATGAAAGCGTCTGTAGGGCATTTATCGATGGCTTTGCATTCATAACCTTTTTTGCAAGCTTCAGGGTTAAATTTCATTACAAAGTTATTTTCCCATACATCACCGTAAGTGATTTCTCCCACCTTTTCTCGTCCGACCAAGCTTAGTATCTTTAATATTACATCTTTGTCAGATTTTACAATATTATTAAACACATATTTGTTGAGAATAGGAATTGGAACCGCTATCGAACAGATGGGCTCAAGTCCGTAAGAAGTTTTAAACGCTCCCATATATTCTGGACTCATTTGAATCATCGGAGCTATTGTCATCATATTAGGTTTTTCTACATAATTACGGGTCCCTGGTCCCATGAGATAACCAATAGCGCCGTTCACTAAAAGTGGGGAGCCTACGCCAAAAGATTGAAATGTTGGATCGTTCTGAAATGGATTTAGAGCACCACAGCCGGAAAAGGTAAGCTCTGATTTATTAGGTTCAAATGGAAGGCAGGAAAATATGGTATCTACTTGGTATGATTCACAGTTAAGCATTGCATTGTAATTTTTTATAGCTTGTCTAGTTCCCATTAGTTTCGCATATTGCATATCTGTTAAAGTTAATTCTTTTTCGATTTTTTCTCCTTCACTACTTTTAGCGAGAATTTCTACAGGTTTCCCTTCAACGAGATCTCTAAATAAAGAGCCTCCACAGTATTGCTCTCTTGTCTGGCTTTGCGTTGTTCCGTAAACTATGAGATCAGCAATTCCTAAATATTCATTGGGGCACGGGCCTGGAAATGCAGGGATACCATTTATACTAATCTTAGTAAATTTTCGTAATGTTTTTGGCGGGCTCAATCTGAAAGAAAATACTCCCATTATTCCACTCATCAAACCTTTGGTGGCTGTAGTTATTACATCTACATCTTCAAACTTGATGTGTTCTCCATCGTTTATTCGGGTGATGAATTCTTGAACTGTGATAACATTTGCAGTACCGCTACTAATTTTATTCCTTATTTCAGAAAGCTTTCGTTTATTAGGCATAAGAACCACTTATATTATAAAAAAGTATAACATGTAAAATATTTATTCTAATAAAATTTTTTTTATTTAAAACTACTAAAAACACCGAAAACGCTACTTTAAAATCCAATTTTAAAAGCAGAGGTTATTATCTTATGTCATATTTTGAATCAAGATTAAGACTAAATCTTAGGAATTTCGAAGATATCCAACAAAAGTTAAATTTTTGCAAAGATTTAGGAATAAAAAACTTAATTTTAGAGTTCGAAAATGGTGTGAAGAATATAACACAGGAGTTAAAGGAAAAAATCAGCAAATTTTCAACTATTAAACTATACTGTCGTACAACCATTAGACCAAAAAATCTAGATGACTTAAAAATAAGGCTTAAACAAGCTAAAAACTTCTCAGGTATTACTTCTGTTGAGTCACCAGATAGAAAAGTCCAAATCCAAGCAGCTAAAGACTCTCGGGTGGATATTGTTTCATATTCGGATGAACATATAATTAAGACAATAACTCCAGGTGTAATATCGCTTACTAAACAGAATAATTCGTTTATAGAATTTTCCTTAGGACCAATTATGGTAAAAAATAAAGCGATCCAATCGAGATTTCTTAGAAGTTTATATCGTGCTTTACAATTAGCTATGCAACTAAATGCTAACTATATAATTAATGGAAATTTTGATGATATTTTTAAGTTAAGACATCCAAGAGCTTTAGTTAGTATTTCTCATACATTATTGGGAATGCCTTTGTTGAACGCCAAGAAAGCTTTTTCTGAAAATGTGATAACTCTAATCAATCGTGCACGAATGCGCCGGGACAACAATTTCATTGAACCAGGAGTTAAACTAATAAGAAGAGGTGATGCGTAATCGTTAAAAAAGAGAGACATAGGTATATATTATTCAAAGTAATAAAAGAAGAAGATTTCGTTTTGGACCAAAGAGATGTTTTAAATTCATTATGGGCATCGATTTGGAAATATTTTGGGTTAAAAGAGGCTAGTAAAGTAGGATTATGGTTGCTCGATATTAATTTTGCAGACGGTTTTGGTATTGTACGGTGCTCTCACCAGACAAAGGAAATAGTAATATCTGCATTAACTCTAATAACTGAGATCTCTGGGAAGCGTATAGTTCTTTCTCCAATTAAAACTTCTGGAACTATTCGTAGCATTAAAATAATAAAGGAATCAATGTCGATTAAAGGATAAATCCTATGTAAGATAAAATTGATGAAGAAATAATGAGGAATTCTAATATAACATTTGCTCAAATTAAAAAAATAGGTAAATCTTCCGAGCTTGATATTACCACATCGTTATCACATATCAATTTCTATTTATTATTAACAAATAGCTATAATTTTCAAAAATACGGTATTATTCATTCTTCAGGATTAGTTTTAATTAGCGGAAAGAAATATTTTGAGTGTTACCTTGATCTGTTTTTAGATGACGAAAAATATAAAGATTTAAAAATACTTCTGGATAAAAATAAAAGTAAATTCAAAGATATAAAATTAGAAGAATTAAGTTTGTGTAAAAGTAAAGTGAACATAAATGGATACATGGAAAATTAATTTAAAATTCTCTGATGGAACTGATAATGAATTAGAATTATACGATACTAAGGCGTATTTTAATGGATATTTAAAGATAAAGAGATCATATTTTATACGATTAGTTAAAGCAATTAAAATGACAAAAAAATACTCTACCGGTCGTGCGATAGAGAAAGTAATTGGGCCTGATGCAAAGGAATGGACTGAAAACGCTTGGATGCTCCTTTTAATCAAGGATAACGAAAAAAAGAACCCTTTTTGGTTTTTTATAAAAAGAGAGAAAGATTTATCGGGTTTATTAATCGCAATAGGGCCAAAATCGTTTGCAGAATATAACAATAGTGATATGCTTGAAGCTAAACGAAATATAAAAAGATTGATAAATTATGTAGTAGCTTATTTAAACAAATTTAATTGTAGTGTCTTACTCCCTAATTATCTCTCCTAATTCATAATATAATCTTAAAATGATAGAATTGAGTTCTTTTTTTAAGATAAAAGAATTACATATATTTGATTTGAAATCCTTAAAATTTGATAAGATAAAGAAAAAATATTAAATTCACTTTTAATTATCAATTTTATAAAGTTTCTAAATTTCAAAGCAAAATTGAACCAGAGCTTAATTGAAAAAAAAGTGGCTAAAGGACTGTGAAGAAAAACATAACAAGAATAATAACTCTTATTTTCATTACTCAGGTACTCCTTAGTTCAGCATTTTTAATAAGAAATAGCTATGGAACCCCAATTGAAACAGAAGTGGGATTTGGAACCGCTCCTGTTATAGATGGCGTTATAGATGTAACAAAGAACGAATGGAACTCTGCAGAAAAATTAACTATTAGCTTGTTTCAAAATTTAGTAAATCAAAGCGATGGATTACCGATTGATTTATGGATTTTGCAAGCAGAGCCAAGTCCGAATATTTATAGTATGAATTTTTTGATCCGATTCGATTTACATGATCATAGTTCAAGCAAATATGATAACGAATTTATAGGGATATTAATAGCAGATTGGGAGGATAGTTTAAACTTTACTGACGCTAAAATTGTTCAATTTTCAAATATAAGTGAGAATACACTGGAATATTTGGATTATAATATTGTTGATACAGTATACTATGAAGACACATTCTCTGACGGGGAGGGCACTGCTAATTTAGAGAGTAATGAAGTTATTTACGAATTTTCAATGCCCGTTGAAAATGTTGAAGGTGGAATAGAGGATGTAGAATTAGACCATGGTCTTATATTTGATTTTAAAATCGTATTTGGCAACGCTACTGATTACGATTATCCTGAGGGTATTCTTATTTCAAATATAGTTTCAATAGACTTAAGGTTTCCACCTGGAGGCCCAGTTTACAATATTGGTGAGCTTTTAATGTCTATCTCAACAATTATCGTTTTTGCCACAATAGGGGGTCTTTATGTATTTTACATATATCGAATTACCCAACTTAAGAAAGAAATTGAGAGAATAAGGAGTTAAAATGTCAAAAATAAGAAAAGATACTGCTAAAACGGAAACGATTAAAAGGAAACCAAAATTTGTAGAGAAAACTGCTTATCGTTCAGTTATACTTTCAGGCATACTAGGTGGCGTTTTTTTAGTATTATCAATTATGTTAAATGGAGAATTCATTATTATATTTACGAGTGATGATCTACTCTGGGTAAGTATAGATACCGTCCTCAAGGTCCTTATGATTTTATTGTTCTTCTTCTTTATGATGATTAGTATCGGAAATTACAAAGAATTAACGGGTAAACCAATAGATTTTAAGATTATACTGGTCATTTTTTTCCTTTCACTTATACAATCATTTAAAAATTCAATAGTTTTCTCTTTTACTCTTATAGGCCTATTAGTTATAGTAGTTTACTTGTATGTAGTTCAAGAAAACTAAATAATATTAACTAAATTATTTTTTAATTTCAATGTCGAAGAATTTTTCTTTTTTTATTGGTCATAGAGGAACTATAATAGATTACGATGAAAATACATTAGATTCATTTGAAGTAGCACTAAAGTCGGGAGCAAATTACATTGAATTTGATGTTAGAAAAACTAAGGATAACGAATTAGTTATCTTTCATGATTCTAAAGTTAATCGAATTACTAATTCAAGGGGATTAATAGAAAATATTTCTTATCCCGTAGTTGCTCGCATGCGCTTTAAATTAACCAATTCGCACATTCCAACCTTGAATGAAGTATTAAAAATGTTTAGGAATAAAATTAAATTTATTGTTGAATTAAAAAGTGAAAGCATCAGAGACCATGTGATAAAAACAATCAATAACCACAATTTATTAAAAGATTGTATCATTAGTGGGCGCAATTTGTATGACTTGGAAATTATTAAACACGCTTATCCTGAAAGCCGTGTATGTTACAATATTACTAGAGGAAGAGGTTTGGAGCTTAAAGATTTTATAAAGCGAGGTAAGGATAGAAATTTACATTTTATACCTGACCTTATTAGTTTACGTTCAAAAATGATCACTCAAGAATTTATAGAAATCTGCCATAAAAATGATATTCTAGCGCTAAGTTGGGATTTCGTAGAATATGAAAACCCATTCAATATTATAAAAAGGTTAATCGAAATGGGAATTGATGGTATTTTGTTCGATAATTATAAAAATATAAAACTTACGAAGCACTGGTTAACAAAGATCAATTAACTTTCTTAACTATAGATGTCCCAGTAGGAAGCACAAGTATAAGATCATCTAGAGGTAAAATTTTCACCCACTTCTTTTTTTCAGTTTCTAAACCATTAAGAAAAATTGATTTGATTTCTTTTGCTAACTTACCTTTGGTATCTCCAGATTTTGAAGGATTTATTATTACTAAATTTGTTGTGTTTTTAAAAGCTTTAGGTGGTCCGCATAAAATTTGTGGATAGAATAATTGAGATTCAGGATCAGATTCGTTTTTGATTTCTAAAAACTCCAAGGCAAGAGCCAGTTCCGTTTTAGCATCTTTGATAAGATTCTTTTTTCCTGAAATCATGAAACTTCCTTTGGAAATAAATTCCCCACTAGGAGGAGTTTTAGAAACTTGATCAGGTCGAACATAGAATACATCAACAACGCCCCAATTTTCTTTCCAAGCTATTGAATAACTAGCTACGAAGTCTGCTGTTTCTTTAATTGAATTACGGGGAATTTCTTCATTTTCGGGATTTTTTATTACTGCTAATGGCGATCCTGGAAAGTTTGCATGAAATATTAAATCGTTAGGAGTAATATATTTTTTAAATATTGCCTCGTTCGAGCTTGCATCTCTTCCACCAATAACTAAAAAACCATCTGACGATTTAAACCATCTGAATTTCTCATACCATTTTTTTGTTGGTTTTTTTATAAGAAAATCAATTTCTAATTCAATTGATTCTTTCTCAATTTTTAATTTTCTAATATTATCTTCTGTCTTTTCAATTGCTGGAAGGGTTCCTTTTAACTTTTTTTCCGCTTTCTTGCCTTTTGTATAAATTACATTTGCGTTTTCGCCAATTGTGTTATTTAAATCTAAATATACCTCGTTGTTGTTAATTAAAACTATAACTTGGTGAGTTGCAGGGATGACTCTGAGAAAAAATGCTAAATCTTTAAAATTTTCGCTTTTAGCGAGTTGTAATTTAGTGTTAATTTCTCCTAAATTGTACCCCTTCTCTTTCGCATCTAAAATTACACTAAATAATTTTTGCATGGCATTAAAATTAGCGTAAATAAAAGCTCCCTGTTCGTAATACATATCTTTTCTTTTTTTAAGGTCCTCGAGATATTCTCGTTGATTTGCTAATATTTTTTCTTGAGATTTTATTTTTTGATTTATAACATGATCCTGAGGTGTAATCATTTTTTTCGAATCTATTTTAGAGAAGTATTCATCTACAGCTTCATTAAAAGAGTTGAAGGTTCTTTTTTTATTATTCTTAAAAAGCTCTAATTCAAAAGGGATAACTGATATTTCTTCTCCTTCCTCACTAACTACTATAGTTGCATTTATTTCACCAAATAATAATTGGTTTCTTAATATCTTGAAAGCGTTATACAAAGAAACCAATTCTTCTTGATTTAAATCACTTCCCAATCGATTTTTTTCAATTCCCGCTTTTAGACATATCTCTTCAGATATTACTCCAGAGATATTAATATTTCTTGCTAAAATTCTTACTAATTCACCTTCAAAATTATAGAAAATTTCATTAAAATCTTCTTGAGTAATAGTTAGAAAGTCTTTTCCTCGAGATTTAGGAAAAGAGTACTCTCGATTTGCTAAGATGTTTCTATCTTTATATTTACTATAATTTTTTGCGATTTTTACGATGTTATTCTCGTTCAATACAATGTAGTTTCCCTTATTGAATAATTCAATTATAAACTTCCAGGGTTTCCCCTCTACATTGCTCAATTCGAAAATAACAATTCGATCAAAATTGTATTGATTTACTGATAAAATTTTTCTATTTTTCAGAAGTTTTCTTAAGGATATTATATATTGGCTTGGATATTTCGGTATAGGGTAATTATAGTTTGTAAAATTGATGCGTGAATCGTTTTTAACAATTAATATCTTTTTCCCATTTAATTTGGTTTTAATCTTTAGGATTAACAAATCCCCATCAATGGCATAGACATTATCTATTTTACTCTGAGCTAGAATTTTATCCAATTCTTTGGTTATAGCAAATACATCAAAATTTGAAAATTTTATATTTCTTTTCATTGTCGTTAAATAGTCCAATAGAATTCCAATTTTAATACAAGATATGCATTAATGATTTTCTATTTTTCCTTTTTTCCAAGGAACTTAAATAAATTAGAGTAAGTCTAAATTTCATAATTTTAATAAAAAAAATAATATTTATAATACTAATTATGGTTAAAAAAGATAAACGGAAACCAAAAAGGGTTAATATTAAAAGAGAACGTCAAAGACTCATTAGAGAGAAGAAAAAACTACATCCCGATCAAGATTTTCAAATGGATAAAAAATCAACTAAAAAGATTGACATTCGACTTGAAAAAGAAACAAAATTATACTGGATACGAGCGATTACAGCAGTGCTAAGTGGTTTATTAGGAAGATTCCTATTTGGTATCCCAAATACCAAAATGGTTTTTGGTTATTTGTTGCTTATTTGGATGTTGTGTTTCTGGTTTATTACTCCTTTTGTCGTTAGTTTTTTTATTTTAAGATATGAATACGATAAAGAAGAGTGGACTTGGAAAAACATCATTAAACCAGGTATAGGTATTTATTTCTTATTGTTTATGATTGTTACGATACTTACACATACCTTTCTCGCCTTTACTTAACAAATTACAATTGAATGGATTGTTTGATCCTCTTCTCTATCTTCTCTTTAGAGCTAAAAACGATTTCATCCAATTTATAAATTCTGTTACAATATACGCATTGAATTTTTAATGGCTTTTCTTCCAACACATTAAACTCAGTGTCAATGGGCTCTTCTGAATTTGAAATACAAGTTTTATTTTGGCACAAAATCAGCTGCTTAATAATATCAGGGAGTTTTACTTCTTTTTTTTCAATAACTTTATAGTCTTCTATTAAAGATATCTTAGCGTTTGGTGAAAGTATTGAAATCTGCTGCATTTGAATTTCATCTAGAAACTCACCTTCAATTTTTATAATATCTTTCTTGTTGTATTTCTTTGAGGAAACATTAACGCCAATTGTCATAAGATTTGGAGATTCACCAAGTCCAGTTAAATTTAGAATAGTTAAAGCGTACCCACTATCAATATGATCGATAACAGTCCCTTTCTTTATTTTATCTATTTTTAATTTTTCTTCGCTCATGTTCTTATTTATAAAATTTTCTTATTGAAAAATTTTGCGAATAAATATCTTCAGTTTCTTAAGCCAATATGAATATTGATATGAAGAATAAAATAGTTGATAATGTAAAATTATAAGTCAAATTATCGTCAACATCTAAATCTAAAAAATCTAAAATCCCTATAATTATGGTTCCAACTAAGGGAAGCAGAATTAAAATCATGAGATTAATTGCGTATAGTTGACTAAATAATAATAATGTAATAACTCCAGATACATATGCTACGCTCATTCCAGCAATTAAACCTTCATAAGTTTTTTTTGTTTTTCGAATTTTATTACTCCCGAATTTTCGCCCTACTAAATTAGCAGCCATATCTCCAAAAATTGACATGGTCATTGATAGGCATATAGAAAATGGGCCAATAGGCTGAAAAGGACCGTACAATATAATTATTGAAAAACAACCAATTCCCATTGATATATGCGGTCCAAATCTCATATGGCGTTCCTTTTTCCTAAGAATTCTATTAATTTTTTTTAACGGATAAAGCTTTGGTTTTAAAATTCTAATAAATTCAGCTGTCAGGAGACCAATTAATGATACTCCAACTAAAAAAACCACTAAATATTGCGTAAAAATCATTTTATTGGCTTCAATGTTATAGAAGGAAAAGAAAAAATCAGAGACAATACTCGGAAAGAAAGCTAATATATAGACAAAGAAATTTTGTACTAGAAAACCAAGTGTGAAATAAAAAAATGCAATTCCTAAGACAACTAAGTGTGTTGATTTTCTATAAATTTCGTACTTAAATGGGAGTTCCTCTGTTATGTATAAGGCATTTTCTTCCATTATTTTTTCTTTTAATTTAACTCTCCGCTTTTCCCTACGTACTGAAAACGAAAAATGAGGTAAGAAAAAAATAATAAAAATTATCATAAATATATCAAAGGGGAAAACGATAAAACCTATATTAGAAATGTTTAAGGCGTTTATAGTTATGTTAATAGAAATGCTAATTATGAGTATTAGCGAATTTACTATATTATTAATAAAGGCTCCTTTTTCGTTTTTCTTTTTCGCTAATAATGCAATATAGAGCGAAATTATTCCATATAAATACAAAATACTTGTAATGATAATTGATAACAGATTCAAAAATCAATAATCTCCTTAAGTTTTCTTATAGATATTATCTACGAAATATTAAAACCTTTATCAAAATTGAGTTGATAACAATTAAATAAAAAAAAAATTAAAAATTTGATCTAAAATTGGGTTTCATCAACATTGGGCATATCAGGTGCGGTTAAAGCTTTTTGAATTTCTTCGTTCGGCATCTCGTAATCTACTAAATTGCCAATCATGTATTCTTTGTACGCTAATAAATCGAAAAATCCATGGCCACTTAGACAGAATACAATATTTTTCTTTTCGTTGTTCTCTTTAGCTAATAATGCCTGATCAATTGCTTCTTTTATAGCGTGAGCCGCTTCAGGTGCTGGTAAGATACCCTCCGTTCTAGCAAACATCAATCCCGAAGCGATGACTTCAGTTTGGTGATGCATAACAGATGACATTATATTTTTTCCAGATAATATTGATATTATCGGAGCCATTCCGTGATAACGTAAACCTCCTGCGTGAATTGGGCTAGGAATGAAATTATGACCTAGCGTATACATTTTTAAAATTGGAGCTTTCTTAGCTGAATCTCCATAATCCCATATGTAATCTCCTTTAGAAACGCTTGGACAGGCTCTTGGTTCCACTCCTACGATTTCTAAATCAGGGTTAATACCGTGTAGTTTATCTCTCGCGAAGGGAATCATAAATCCACCTAGATTAGAGCCACCGCCCATACATCCAACTAAAACATCGGGTTGAATATCAATTTTGTTAAGTTGAGCTTTCACCTCTTGTCCTATTACGGTCTGATGTAACAGAACAAAATTAACAACACTACCTAATGAATATCTTGCCTTATCACTCCTCATACTATGTTCTACTGCCTCAGATATCGCAATTCCTAGACTTCCGGGGTGATCTGGATCGTTTTCATAGTAAATTTTTCCAGAATCTGTAAGGTTTGAAGGGCTTGCGTGAACTTGCGCATTATAAGCTCTCATTAATATTTTTCTTCCTGGTTTTTGCAAAAAACTAGCTCGTACCATGTAAACCGTGCATTTTATATCGAATAAATTGCACCCATAAGACAAGGCTGAACCCCATTGGCCAGCACCAGTTTCAGTGATCAATTCACTTACCCCATCTCTTTTAGAATAATATGCTTGAACCAAAGCTGTATTTGGTTTGTGTGATCCCGTTGGAGAAACTGATTCATTTTTAAAAAATATTTTAATATCATCGCCTTCGATTCCAAGTTCTTTTTCTAAGAAAAAAGCTCTGTGAAGCGGAGTGGGGCGATATGTCTTTGCAAAAATCTCCCTTAATTCTTTCGGAATGGGAATTAAGGGCTCTTGTGAGACCTCTTGAAGTACACACTCTTTTGGGAAGATTGCAAAAGCAAGTTCTGGAGGTGCAGGTTTTCCATCCATCGGATTTATTAAGGGCGTCATAGGAGCGGGTAAATCTGGTACAATATTAACCCAATCCTTAGGTATTTCGTTTGGATCCAGTAAAATTCTTGTTTTATTAAAATCTATCATTTCTTATACCTCTGTTACTTTATATCATCATCTATTTTAAATGATGTCTCATCTTAAGATTGGAATCCAATTATAATAATGCCCAATTGCAGAAGCAATTGAAACTTTAAATTTCGATGTTTAGAAATAAAAAGAGCACGAAGTATGGTTTATCCATTGAAAAAGCGTTTTCAGGAACGCCAAGGCCACTGCCAACAAAACAGATGATCTTCAGTAACCATAGAAATAAACCATTCTTTTATATAGTGACATAATTATTATCGGGAACTTATAAAGTTAATCCTCTGTATCTGTTACTTTTTTTCAAAAATATTTGCTAAATTTTTAGCAGCAACTCTCATTACCTTAACGGTCTTCATTAATGTATCAATTAATGTTCCCGCACAAACAATAACTAAGCGTCCTGCGTTACTTACGATGATATAGCCATTTTCAGCCCTCACAATTATTTCACTTAACTCTTCTTGAAAGAGAGTTTTAATTGTAGAGCTACCCGTCATTAAAAGGGCACTTGCAAGTCCACAAAACTGATCCCCATCAACTTGGTATTGTGGAAGCGCAGAAAATGCGATTTGATAGCCTTCAAGACTAACAAGAGCGATGGCTTCAATATCCGCATTTGAAGTAATAAATGTAATTTGAGGGCTAATTTTTTCAATCTCCTCGGGTCCAATACCTAGATCTGTTCCGAATTCCAAAACAAAATCACCTTCTACAGCAAGTTAGTTAACTTGAAAATTAAGATTATACTTTACTTATTAATATAATATTGATACTTTTTATTTCTTTATTTTTTTATCTCCGTAACTCATAATTAATTATTGGAAAAATTTGGAAAATCGTCATCTTTTAAAAATTTCTATTGCTAAAAGTTAAAATAGATCATTATTATTCTTTATAAAAATAGATTTGAAAAATAACAAAATTATGATAACAACACGAGAGTCTATTAATTATCAATTTTCCTTAATTTTTGGATACTCAAGCCCTACCGATTTAATCGTGGGCGACGTAATTGGCCCAAGTAAATTGACTAAGGAGAAGGTAAACACATTAACGCAAGAAGTCATTAAATTTCTTCGAATGTACAATGCAATTTTACGAGACTTTGCCGGTTCTGAGATCTTTTCTATTGAGTTCGAGTTGTACAATTTCGACGAGAAAGATACAATGACTAACATATATCCTAAATCTATGTTATTAATTCCCGGCAGATATAAAGATTGTGAAAGCCTATTACTTGCTTTAAAGCCGGAAACGGGGTATTTAGATCCCCATAAATCAAGAGAATCAATTAATAATATCAGCAAATTGTTTTATGAAATAGAGGAGTTTACCAATCACCCTGAATTAGAAAAAAGTAAAAGAATTCAAGTTTTCGAGAAATTTGCAACTCGGTTTAGCAAAAAACTTTATGGGGATTTAATTGAAGATAAATGGAATAAGAAATTAATTGGCCTTAGTATTTCTTTACCAACTGAAAAAGAAATGTTATCTACTTACGCGTCAATTAAATCTGATGTCAATTATCTTTGGAATAAAAGACCAATTGGAATTAATTTTTCAAATCACCAATTTGAGCGTTTAAAAACGCCATATTCAGGTAAATCGATAATTGACCATCTGAAATATGCAATTTCAGAGCCTAGTGCAAATTTTATTGTGGAAAATACATTAACCTTAGGGACCAATCTCCTCGAATTAGCAAATGCAGGGACAATAGACGAAATTAAAGATGAAATTATATCCTATTTTCTTGCTAAAATTGAAGAAGAGTTACTAATTATTAAAGAAGTCCACTCTAGCGAGGATATAATCTCAAAAATAGAGTATATTTTAAAAGAATTAAGCCTTAGGGTGGATATTTTTTTAACAAATTCTAATAATTTTCTAACAACTGGCGAAACTGGAAAAATATCAGAAATTTTAGACAAATTCTATAAATTTATTATGGATAATGCTGGAATTAATAGTGAAATTTTCACAAATTTGTGTCAGTTAGCAATGAAATCTATCAAATTATCAATTAGAAAAGGGGATAAAGTAAGATCTATTGAATTGAGTTCTGCAATAAATTATTTTACAGAAATTATTAGGAACAGTTTTAAAGTTATTAGAGAATCTCTTCCACGATATCTTTCGAATCGTAGATTAAAGACTTTAACGTATAGTTTTATGAGAAGGCTTTATGATAAATTTAATAATGAACAGAAACCCTCTAAAGTTTTAGGACTAAATATATTAGAAAAGTTTGAACAGCATCTAATATCACAAATTGAAATAAATCCAGTAGTTCTGCTGAAAACACGTGAATTTAACGAGGATCTATTACAAAGAGAGTTTAAAAAAATAGTTAAGACGAATATTAAATCATTCTTTGAAAGTATCAAATTAAACATTAGCGATTTAATAGCATTCGCAGAAATACAAATGGAAAAGGATTCAAAGGCAATAAAATCCCATATTAAGAAATTTGAACGTTATTCTAGTGAACTAAAGTACTTACTAAGTTATATTTTAAGATATTCTACTATTAACCGGTTTTTAAAAGAAGAACCTGATGTAGAAATAAAGGATCCGGTTACTTTTACGAATCGGTTCCATCGGTTCTTAGAAAAGAGAGTAGGGGGGATCAACTTAATCTGGAAGTCTTACATACTAGAATGGATAAAAGATTACGCTAAAAAGTTTTTTAATGTGGAAGAAAGAAGAGATTGGTATTTAGATGAGACATTGTTTGAATTCATAAAATATCTTGAACAGCGTGAATCAAAAGAGCAAGAACCCGAAACATTTTTCAGATTTTTAGACAAATATATCCAAAAAGTCACAAATCCAATTGAAAAGGAGAATCTAATCGATTTTTATAAGCACTATGAATATTGTATTGATATTAAAACTGAATTTCCTAAATATGTTCAAAGTAAGGTTAAAATGGAAATTAATCTATTTACTATTGTTCGAGAAAAGTTAATCCCAATTGATTATTTTAACATCGATGAGAAAGACACATTCCAGAATTATATTAAAGAAAAAGAATTAAAATATTTTTCTAAATTAATAGCAAGACCAGTATCGTTGATATTGAAACAAGATTTAACAAATGAAGAAATAGAATTATTTAATGCTGATTTATTTCATGTTTTTGAATTTAAATATTGGCATAACAAGACTAAATATGATATAGCAGACAATTTTAAGGAAGTTTATAGAGAATGGATAAAAAATTTATGATAAGTGGAATAAAAAGAAAATCAACTGCAATTGAGAGTACCTATAGGTTCTTTCAGACTATTGATTTAATAATATCACATTTAAAGAGGGAAGCAGATAAGAAAATAATTTTTGAATTGATTCGCAAAAATCCTAACTTACGTTCATTATTAGTTGCAACAGCAGCTGTTCATTTGTATCATTATATGGGGATAAAGGTGCAAGAATCATTAGATTCATCTTTATTGACTATTGATTCAACTCAAAAGTTAGAATTAAGAGAAAAACAAATTTTAATGGAGGAAGTTGATTCCTTATTAAAAAACTCGTTCGAATTAGAGAGAGGTATTTTTGATGAAATAATAGATTTAGAAAATTTGTTTTTAACACTTTTAATTGAAGAAAGGCTTGGTAATCTTCAAGAAACTGAGAGAATTAAAAAAAAAGAGGATATTGAAGATCAAATTGAATTCGGATTGTTAAATATCATTTCTAAATTCCCTTCTTTTTACTTTTATGATTTCATAGGTGATTTGATCGGTCTTAATAATGATATAAAATGGGAAATTCTAGAGGAAAGTGCAGCATTGAAAGGTGTGTCTGTCGAGATAGAGAAAAAATTAGAGCTAGAAGAAAAGGAAGATAAATTTATTGAAGTTTTTACTCTCAATCGATTAATTGAAAGGATGCAAAACCAATTTGAATTTAAATCTTATAAGGAATTGCAGGTTCAAACGATGTCTGTAAGGATGATAAAAAAGAGAATATTAGAGTACGAACTAAATAAATTTCCTATTTCCATTTCCGGATTAAAAAGATATGTTGAAGGAAACAATCTCAAACGAGAAACTATTAAATACATCAGCAATGCTCTTAAAGAAAATCTTAATTACGAACAATTTGAGGAAAATATCCTTTCAGATTTAAAAAAAGAAATAACAAAGCAATTAAAGACTAACCCAAATGATTTTATTTATTTTCTTCAGAGTCTATATGAATCTAATTTTGAAGATGTTATTTTTTTGCTTAATAAAAGGGGAATTAAAGATACTTTACATTTAATTAATATTGATTATGAGTTGGCGGAAAACATAAAGAAAAACATGATTAGATACAACATTAAAAAGCAAGATTTAATACTTTTGAACGATAATAAAAAAAATTTGATTAATCTAGCAAAAAAAGCGTTATGCAATCTAAAATTTCCATACCTTGAAAATTATATGACAAAAACAGGAGATCTTACAGAATTTGATCTATTTAAGATTCTTTACAGAACTGAGGTTGAATTTGACGAGTTATGGGATATTTTAGAAAAGAAAACAGGTTTTTCAATTAATAATCTGAGAGAATTTGTAAGAAAAAAGCAAATTATTGATAAAATATTTTTTCAAGATTTAGAATTAAATAATTATTCGCAAATTATTCTTCTTATTGACTACGACGAAATTATTAATAATTTAGTAACTGATTTATTTTACAATATCTTAGCTAAAATTCTAAGACAATTATGTAGGATCATTGAATTATATGGTATAAGTTCAAATGATAAAGCTATAATTTCACCCGCCTTAAAGAGAGCAGATCAGATGATTGATGTTGAAGATTGGAGTCAAATTAAGTTAGAAGAATTAAGTATAGAGCGCCTAATGAAAAGACAAAAAGATTTAGTGGTTATTTTTAATGCTATAAATCAAGTTTTTCTAGTAAATGGATTTATTTTATCACGTTTAACTAACAAATCTTTAAAGGAAAGTATTTTTGAGTTAAAAAACAAAGAAAGCTACGTATATAAAGATATTTTACCTTTAAAGTTAAAAGCAGATTTAGTTTCTCCTATATCATATTGTATTGCTTATGATCTAATCAAAAGATTTGAAAATTATGGAGAATCTGAAAAAACCAAAGTTTTAAGTGCTAATGTAGATAAACAGAGAAAAGAAGATGATAAAAAGAAAGAGTTACGCAAAGTCCAACAAGAAAATCCCTTTAATTGGATCGAACGTAAGATTACATCTACTTTAATGGGAATTAATCGTCCTGGAATGAATCCTAATCAATTCTATTGGGAAAAAAAAGACACAAAAATCGCAACGGAACAAATTAAAATTCATAGCGGTTTAACGGATGACCCATTTAGTAATTTTTGTGAATTTTATTATTTTGCAGTAGAAAAAATTAAATCTCAAGTTGAAAATATGAAATTACCGAATTATGAAGAAATTAGACATGAAATTTCTGCTTATATAAGTGAGACATTATCTAAGAGATTAAATCGTACACCAAATTCTCAGGAATTCAGAGATATGATTGAAGGTGAAAGATACAAAGTAGCAAAAAAAATTGCGTTAAAAATAGGAAGATTGTTGGATAAAGCGCTTTATCTTAAATTCAAGCAGAAAAAGAAGAAATAACTAAACGCTCCCTATTAAAATAACAAAAATATTAAAATTATTATGATTTAATTTATTTACAAATTTCATTTTAAAATATCATTAAACGCATGTGATTAAATCATGTCAGGGGTAAAAACAGGTTTAGGATACATAAAAGATTCATTTTCTCAAATTCTAAAAGGATTTATTCTTTTTATACTCGCTACTTCTGGTTTAGGACTCGCTGTTCTGTTGAGGTATTTTGGTTTTAATGGTGACACAATTGCGTTTGCAGGTATTACTCTGGAAATTATTGGTTTGGTTTTAAGTTACATACTTCTCCGAAAATATGTAACTATAAAAGAAGAAGAAGACAAGGGAAAGGAGCAAAAAGGGAAGGGAAAGTTTAAATAAGTTAAGTTCATTCTAAGAATTCTTCCCATTTTCTTTCAATAATTCGCTGTGATATTAGATAATTTTTTACATCTGTTAATAAAATATTAGGATCATATTCCCATGCTTCCTTTCTATTAAAGGAAATACACTTTATTTCGTGCAAATTAAACTTTGATTTTATAAAAAGTCCATAAGTAGCGACTTGGGGCAATGAAAACAAAAAATTACCTTCGGGTTTATAATCTATCACCTTTACAATACCATTTTCAATTTGGATGAGATCAATATGACCTGTGATATGATTGTTGTTTATTTTTTTCCATATTGGAATCTCAATTGCAACTGAATTCTTATCTTTTATTAAGATGTTTTTTAAAATTGGGACATGACCGGGTTTTTTCCCGATATCACTGGTTTTAAAATTTTCGAATACATCATTTACTTGTTTAGGTAATCTTGAACCGGATCCATGAAGTTTAATTTTTCCTTCCCGAATTAAGTTTTTACTGAAACTCGCCATAAAGGCAGGTCTTAAGCCTCTAATTTTAAACTGTGAAACGCGCGGAAGACTTCTTAGATTGAACAAATCGTTTGGAATAGTTCCTTGATATACCTTTTTAAAATACGATCCAAGAGTTCGAAATTCCTCTCGATTTGGATCTGATTCGGCTAATTTTTCTTTATGATGAATAATATTCCAATTAAATGCATATGGGATATTTTGATGGATATATATTTTTTTCTTAAGCATAAAATCAAATGTTTGGAGGAATGATTAAAAAAAATCAATTAATAAATAGTAATGATTCAAATTTTAAAAAAAAATCATATTAATGATTTATTAATTTCTTAAACCTTTGTTTATTTTTTGGGTTCTACGGTTGTTATTTATTATATTTAGTATCGTTTTAATTCGTGAGAAAAGTTAAAGCGGACCCGGCAGGATGTTCGTTTGAATTATATTCTAATTCAAAATTTCGAACCTGCGACTTTCGGATTAGAAGTCCGACGCCCTATTTACACCGTTTATACTGGAGTAAAAACAACCATGCTAGGCTACGGGTCCTTTGTTCCAAAATGACTTAATTAAATCTTGATTATGATTTTTATTAATTACCAATAAATTAAAATTTTACCATTATTTTAAAGCAAACTATATGCTTTTTTACATCTTCTATCAAAAAAAGTGTTAAAGCTCAAGATTTCTTCGGCAAAAAATGGTTCAAAATATCAAAGTCTCCTATAGTTATTAAAGTTTATAAATTAAAATTAAATGTTCATTATAATTAGTTTTATGGGATATACTTAATTTTTGCATCTACCACTATCAAATCAAATTTAGGAGAAAACGGTTTAACAATCTTAGAGTTAACTATTTTCTCTACACGCCATCCCAACTTATCTAACTTGGTTCTTAAATTTTCAATTCCTTTTTCAATTGGATTTGGTTTTTCACAGAATTGATAAAAATGCAGCATACCACCGGTTTTTTTCATCAGAAAGCATGCTAAATCTACATAATTAGTACTCTGTTCCGGTAAATTCATTATTATTCTATCTACGCGATTATTTAGGTAGTTACCTAATTCATTGGTTGATTTTGTAAGGTTCGCAACATCTATGTTATGAGCGAGAATTTCACCTTTCAATTTATTTAATTCTATATTTTCGATGATATATTTATACGCCGTTGGATTAATATCGAAAGAATGAATCACTACTTCGTTGTTTCTTGCAATTTGAATAGAGATTGGACCAACACCCGCAAACATATCTACAATTAATTCATTACTCGCAAATTTCAGTAAACTTAACCGTTTTCGTTCAAAAACTAATCTTGGAGTGAAATAAGTATTCTTTACATCTAATTTAAATATGCAATTATTTTCTTTATGAATAGTTTCGGGGTTATCTTTGCCAAAAATAATCTGTAAATCTTTTAACCTATATTTTCCTTTTACTTCGCTTTTTTTCTCGAAAACAGTCTCTACAATCTTATTCACTTTTACCATTGCTTCTCCCACTTTTTTCTTATATAATAAGCTTTTGTCCACATTTAATGAGGTAAATTGGTCAAAATCGATGATGGCAATTTTTCCAATAATATCATAAGATTTTGGTATTAGATCTATAATATCTTCTGGTAATTCGCCTGCTAATGCTTCTTCAAGAGAGGTAAATTTATAGTTTGGATCCATTTCCCCCTTAGCGTTAATGAATTCAAAATCTAAATCGCTTACATTACTTTCAATAAATTTGTTAACATTTTCCTTATTCTTTTTTAAGGGAAAGAGCACATAATCTCCACTATGTATAACCTTTATTCTTTTATCGATAACATTTTCATCTGAAAACTTTCTTTTAATTAATATTAGAAATTCTTCTGCAGAATCCTTTTTAATTTTTAAAAATTGAGTATTTTCTTTTCCAGTCCTATTCATCTACATCATTAACTTTGAGTAATATTGAAATTTGTTTTTTGGAATTAGTTAATATTTTAATGAGATCGCGGTTCAAATCCCCTGAGGATTTTGTACATTTTATTAGGATAGTTCTATCGCATATATAATTGCTTTTTCGAAAAACCAGGTCTTTCTTACTTAGTAAAGTTAAGTTTTTATTACCATAGCCATAAAAGCAATCAACGACATTGTCAACTTTTATTATCACATCGATTTTATCCCCGTTCATTATTTTTCTTTTTAATGCTGGAGTTAAATCATAGCATGCTTTTGATGCTTTTATTCCCAAAATACACGTTCCTTTTTTAGTAAGATAATCGTCCTTAGTTAATTCAATAGTAGTACTATGAGTACATTGGATTAGTGAATGACCAGCAGCATTGATTGAGTCTAAAATAGTCATTTCTTATCCTTCTCTAAAAAAGTTTATAATTTCTGAAACTTCTCTAAATTCAGAAAAATTTATTCCATATATTTTAACTAGAATATTAATTAAACCTAAGATGGGATGATTATTAGGAAATTCTGTTAATTCGTCAAATTGGTTAAAAATTGTATCTGGAATTAGAAGTGCGCATTTATTATAGTTATTAGAAAATCTTTTCAAAAACTTTTCAGAATTTATTATAGAATTTTGATAGAAAATATTATTTATAGCAGATGTAGCACTAGTTTCATATTGTCCCATAGGAAATGAATCGATGAGCTCGTAAGGAATGATTCCATATATAATGGAGTAAAACGCTAAGTGGATATCCTTTCTTTGAATTAATTTATTCTCGCTAATTTCATTTAACCATTTATTAACAGAAGGTGATGTCATGCCTTTTACATCCAACTCAGGTAAAATAATGAAATATTTAACATTTTTAGGTGGCCGGTAGTTTTCAATAATTCTCTTTTCATATCGATAGATTAAAGGTCTGTTTAAGCTCTCTTTGGAAGCATAGAGTCTCCCGTGGGTCTTATATATCTTCTCATAAATCTCAAAAAAAGGTTTATTCAATTTTATTAAGTTTAATGCTTTCACTAAATTTGGATGATTACGCACTCTCTGTTCAACTAACTCCCATAGATTGCCTTCCCTTATTACCTGCCTTATTGTTCTCAATTCGGAGAAGGATAAATATAAGTTATGTTTTGCGAGTAGTTCAATCCTCAAATTATCTTCAAATTTTTTAATCTCTTTTGGAGTGAAGTCAGAGCATATAGGACAGTGACAAGGGAATTCTTCTAATTCTTCAAGCTTTTTAGTACCTGTTGATAGAGTAAAATAGCGGTTTTTTTTGGCATATAGTATATATGCTGCCGAATCCATTAAATCACAGCCACAGGCTACAGCTAAAGAAAAGTATTGCGGTAGTCCTAAACCAAACATATGAATGGGTTTGTTGGGAACAAGATATCGTTTTGCTGTTAATAATATTTGAGTCGTTAGCTCGAACCTGTAATCTAAAAACGCTTTTACTATGCCACCAATAGCATAGACTCCAAAATCTAACTTACTCATTTCGAGCGAGCTTTCTTTTAGCAAATCTAAGTGTTTTCCTCCGTGAATTGGCCCAAACCAAGAGCAATCTGAACGAGTTCTTCTTGAAATGTTATCTTTTGCTCTCTGAATTGTAGTTAAAACTTTATTCTTAGCAATTTCGAAATTATCTTCTAATTGTACAGGGAGATCTAGAATAACGGGAAAATCTGACCCTATTTTCTCTTGAAATTTTTCGATACTTTCTGCATCGATGTCTAAAGAATCGCCATTGTACATATATTGTTGAAACGCACCACTATCGGTTGCGATTATCCCATCATAATTTAAATACTCGTGAAGTCCAGTATGGAGTACTTTTTCTCTTAGTTTTTCGTTCTTGTAGATAATATATGCGTTTGTAAAAAGACATTGTGCTCCTATTTTCTTTAAATCGAGTGGCGAGATAATATTTTTGGAAGGATGTATTACCGGGAATAAATTGGGAGTGACCATCTCTTTATTGTCTAATTTAATCTGACCTAACCGTGCTAAAGCGTCAACATCTAATATTTCAAACTTCATACTTATTCACTTTTAATCAGTTTAAACTAATCAAAAAAAGCTTGCAAACGATCCTCTTGAAATAGTTTTTCTAACCAGTCAACCTTACCGGCATAAAAATCATCTATATCTATTTTTTTCCTAAGAATATCTACTATCGTTTTTGTAATAGATTCAATACTAACATTTGTTGTATCAATTTCTAATATGGGTATGTTTAATGGTTTATTTATAAAATAATTGACGCAATTGCCTAAAATTTCTGATTGAACATTTTCTCTAATTTTTTCTCTTTTATATCCTCTTCTCTTTAACCTATTATATAGTTCATCAGGATCGCATCTTAGAATTATAACAAAATTGATATATTGCTCGGGAACGATATCAGAAAAATGACTTTCGATTATTAAAAACTCAAGGTCTTCTTTTTTATAATCTTCTATTAATTCAATCAGAAAACTGATTAATTTTTTATTATTTATGACGGAAGTTTCTCTTTTAGCGTCATATTTTACTATTAAATTTTCTGAGATTGCTAGCTCATTTAAGCTAATTACCTTAGCTTTTATATAATTTGAGATATTTTTTGAAATAGTAGTTTTTCCGGTTCCAGGAGTACCAGAAACGATTAAAATTTGCATGCTCTATTAAATTAAATCTTCTATGTAATTTAAAAATGATATTTTAATTTCGGATTAAAGGGCTCTTAATTGTAGATTTTAAAAAAGCTAGGATTTTAAGTTTACGCAACGAACTGTTGTTTAAATGGGAAAGGGGGGCTTCGAACCCCCGACCTCACGGTTATCAGCCGTGCGCTATACCAGGCTAAGCCACTCTCCCATACGATTCTTATTTTTCAACAAACGCTAAATTAGAACCTTAATTAAAATTTGATAAATACTTAAATAAAAGGTATTTAAAAAATTTTTTGTCTATTAACGCCTTAAAATTTAATAGGTTAAAGATTGTATTTTCTTATAATAGGTCTCAAGTGTGAATTTATTGTCGAAAATTTTAAACTATTCAATCGTAGGATTAGAAGACTATCTCATCAGTTTTGAAAGCTATTGTTCTCCTTGCAATATTCAAAAGTTTTGCAAATACGGAAAAGCAGAGCCTTTTACGATAACAATAAATTGTGGTGATTTGAATCGAGCAAAGGAAAAAATCAAATTTGACCAGCTTCAAAAGCTACAGAAAAAAGAGGATGTTTCTGTTACTTACGAGGAGTTAATAAAAAAAGTAAAGATAAACGTGCAAAATATATTTAGTCAAATATGGAAAGATAAAGTTAAAGCTCACAAAGAGGAAATTCGATGCTTAGATACTAAAAAAGTAGATTCCATGCTCGTCACTCAACAGGGTCAAGATTGGTGGCAAGATTTTAACACTACAATGAAAGAAATAAATCGTGAATGCGAAAAAATAATGTGATCTAATACCTACTGCTGAGACTGTGATAAGTTAACTGATTCTTTTGATTTTGATTTTTTCATTATAAAATGTGTAGTTTTTTTATATTAAGTTTAAAATAATTATAAGATGGAAATATCGAGTCTTGATGATACAATAATTGATATTGTAAATTTCTTTGAAAGTTTTTGTATCGTATTTAATCAGTATGCTAACATTATTTTTATAATCCTTAAGTATATTTTTGTTATCGTACTAATAGGGAGTGGAATTTTAACGCTTCTAAAAGCAAGAGGTATTTATTTTAGAACAAGAGCATTTTCCTCAGAAAAAGACGATAATAAGACTGATCCACTAACTAAACCCCGGTTAATTTTAGGTACTGTTTACATTGTAGTTGGTTCTGGGATACTTTTTAATTATTTAACATATTTCTTAATATGGTTTCTAGATCCTTTACCAGATCGTTTAATCTTTAGTCTTATAAACTTGATTGACATCGATCCTTATGCCATAAATAGAATCACAGATATACACTTAGCTATTTACCCACACGAAAAAACTCTTTATTACATAATTGCAATGAGTTCATTTGGCAGTACAGTTCATTTTATACTTACGATTTGGTATTTTCTATCTAAACCTAAAAATCCTAGAAAAGTAGTAATTAATATGTTCATAGTTGTTCCGGAATGTGTCTTATTTGGATTCACAACATTTATGCCATTTATGCTTTAATATATTCCGAAAGGTATCTAGGTTTGATCATAAGATTTATATATCCAAGTTACATATTATTATTTTGCATTCGCTTAATAAATCGAGCTTCAGTCACAAGAATTTAGATTTATTGTTATCTAATAAGATTTTCAGTTAGTTTACACGGGAATTTAAATAGTTTCATAAGTAAGTAATATTAAGTTTATAAGAGGTTTTTAAGATGGAAATAAAATCTGAAATGAGTAATATATCAAATTTATGCCCTGAATGTGAAGGTAATACAATTTCAATCCAAGAAAAGGGAGAAATTGTATGTCGTCAATGTGGGTTAGTGATAAGTGAAAGAATTGTAGATGTGGCTCATAGCGGTAAAAGGGCATTTACAAAGCAAGAAAAAGAAAGAAGAGAAAGAACAGGGTCTCCTATTTCTATTCTATTACCAGATATGGGTTTAAGCACGATTATCGATAAAAATAATATAAAAAGCCCTGACTTAAAAAGAGCAGCAAAATGGAATTCTCGAATGACATGGGACAAACGCAACATGCTAATTGCTACAACAGAATTAAAACGAATAGGAAGTAATTTAAATCTACCCAATCACGTAAAAAAAGCTGCTATTAGGCTTTATATCGAAGCTTTTAAGAAAAAGTTATTACGTGGTAGATCTATTAATGGGATGGTCGCTGCTTGCTTGTACTTCGCATGTAGAGAAAGAAAAATTCCAAGAACTCTTCAAGAAATATTAGAGCAAACTTCTGTTAATGCAAAAAATGTTAGAAGATGTTACAGAACAATAATACGAGAACTAAATCTTAAAGCGCCATCAACAAATCCAATTTCTCTAATTCCAAGGTTTGTTGCGGAATTAAATCTGGATGCTGAGACAGAAAAAACTACGATTAAGATTCTACAATCATTTGTTTCAAAATATTCTACTAGCGGAAAAGATCCTAAGGGTTTGTGTGCAGGTGCGTTATATCTGGTTTGTAAAAAGAGAGATAAAAGGATTTCTCAGAAAGAAATTGCTAATGTTGTAAGAGTTACAGAAGTAACTCTTCGTTCGAGGTATAAAGAATTAGTTAATAAGTTAAATATAAAAATATAATTTTTTTTTAAATCTCTTTATTTAAAAGAAGCTTAATAAAATCTGGAAGCGTTAATAAATAACTCTGAGCGTTAGGAAGCTGTTCTTTAATTTTTATAAATAATTGAGAATAATGTTCTGCTCTATCTTTTTGTTTTAAAACTTCGTTTCGAGATTGTTCTCGTATAGGCTCAACAGGTATTCCTCGTAACACGGATCTAGCGGGAATTGTTAAACCCGGAGGAACTTGGCTGTTTTTTACGATAATCGATCCTTCTCCTATTGAACATTCTTCATAAATGAGAGTACCTTCCATAATTTGGACATAATCTTCCATAAAGCATCCAAGAATAGTTACTCCTGATTCAATAATACAATAACGCCCAATATTAATCGAACTTTTTTGGGATCGCGTAAACATCATTACACCATTAAATATAGTGGTATATTCGCTAATGTTTATTTTTGAGTTTTCGGCACGGATAATAGAGCCAGGCCATATAATCGCATTATCGTTTACAGTTACATCTCCAATTAAAGTTGCTAGTGGAGATACATAGCAATTATCGCTAATTTTCGGGCTTCTTCCATTATATTCAAGCAATACCATTAATTTTTCAACTTAATTTTTTATTTTTAAACTAAAATGATGGTAAAATTTAGACAATTTAAATTTAATTTAATTCTGGTTTTCTAATAACTTCTTTTCTTATTAGTGATATTATGATATTCCAATTATTTTATTACAAATTATATACAAGTTTATATATACACTTGTACAGGGTTTATTGCTTCAAAAAAGTAGAAATCGTCATGGGGGAATTCTAAGCTAAGGAAATTATGGAGTTTTCTCAATGCAATTGTATTACAATTGTAAAGAGATAATCCAATTAAGTTTATACCTGAGGCTTTCGCATAACTTGCTATAAAATGACTAAAAAATCCCGTGATATAGCAGTCACATCCGTTTTTTAGAGCCTTTCTTAAATAATTTAAATTTGTTGTTTCTTTTCCCACAATACAAATTCTTTTAACTTCGGCATTTGATTCGCCTACGAATATAATCTTATCAATATCTAAATTTGATTTGATCCGTTTTAATAGGTTATTAAGAGTTAGAGTCTTTTGAGCCTGCGTATAAGAATTTGGTGAACAAATTCGTCCAATTGGAACATTTTCGTCCTTATCGTTCTTAATATTAAGAGGTTTTTCTAATTTTAAATATAAGGATTCCATTATAGTGTCGGAAATCCCTCCTTCCGCCGCTATAAAAGAGGAATTTAGAATATATACGAGTGTTGGATATTTAGAGAGCAATGTTAATTTATTTATTAGGAGTTGATTAAAATTAGTAATCGGATCTTCCGTAAGACCATATAGAGAAATTATTAGGTTGATTTTATTTTTAATGGCATAATGGATCGATTCTAAACTCAAATCAACTGTAAACATTATCCTTTTTATATGTTTTTTATTATTAACTTGTCCGTAATATAATCCATAAAATTCGGAATTAATTCTATATACTCTCGGAGATAATTTCTTTTCAAATAATGATTTAATCTCATTGTAAAACATATGTCATAACCCTTTTAGGTATAATGTGAGATCGAAATAAACTACAAAAATTAAAAGGCTGTGTAAGTTTTTTTAAAAATTAATACCTCTCTTTTTGTTTAATGAAATGAATATTAGACGGTGAAAGATTTGTTAAAGGATGAAGAATGTGTTTTTTGCCAAATAGTAGAAAAAGAAATTCCTTCTCAAATTCTATTCGAGAATGATACCAATTTAGCTTTTCTAGATATTTTCCCAGTTTCAAAGGGTCATACAATTGTCATTCCTAAAAATCATTATAATAATTTAGAAGATATCCCTGCCAATGAATTAGCTGAATTATTTAAAGTAGTTAAAGAATTATCAGTTTTAATCCATAAAAAATTAAATATTGCAGGTTATAATATTTTACAAAATAACTTTAGAGCTGCTGGTCAAATTGTTAACCATTTTCATGTTCACATAATTCCTAGAAGCAAAGAAGATGGAAAATTCCAGTTAATAGTCCCAAGAGAGCAATCAAAGGAAGGAGAGCTCAAGCAAATACTAAAAATCATTAAGCAGTAAAAAGACATTTTTTTTAAGGTTAGTTTAAAAGGATATTTTGTAACATGTAAACAGAACAAAAATATTCTAAATCATGAAAAAATGGAATTCTATTAAAAAAAACAGTAAAAACCTTAAAGAGAAAATTAAGGATTTCTTCTTGGACGAATACGGTGGCAATCTCGTTGAATATGCTTTGTTAATTGGCCTGGCTTTATTCATTTTTTTTATAATTGTAAGTGTTATGACATCCTTGTTAGATTGGCCATTAGACCTAGCAAATAATTTTTTTGAAGACTTTGGGGCTAATTTTTAATAATACCTAAGTTAATATTTCAGTGGAACTGAAGAAATTCAATAATTTAAAAGATCAAAAGTTTTAATCAGGATTCTTTATAACTAAATTTTCAACAATCCTAATATTGTATTTTTCAGTCCAAATATGAATATTTTCTAAAACTAGTTTCTTATCGACTTGCAAAAAATCAACAAAATCGTTGAAAGGTATTTTGTTTGCCCCCTTAAATAAATTCTTAATTTTATTATTTATTATTGTATCTTCAGGTGGGAATAATTCTCTTTTTTTTGCTTTTATTTTTTCTATTACATCATCAAATTTACCATAATCAAAGAAATGTTCTACAATTCTGCTTATGACAGAAGCAGGTGTGCTTCCAAAAACACCTACTAATTCTTTTACTTGATTCATACTTATTTTGCTTAAAGTAACTGTTGTTCTTGTTGTTTCAGTCATTATTATACTTTTTCAATATACTTCACAAATAATCTATTATTTTGTCGTTTTTAAATTTATGCTTATTGGTGATAATAACGCATAAATAAGCATCTTTATATAAAATTTGAGACTATAATATATCATAGATCTAGACATTGGTTCTTTAGTTAAAATGTCGAAAAATTGTCGATTTAATTATTGAAGCTAATAAAAAAACAAATTTATTGGAGGAATAAATTATGGCTAACAGAATAGAAATTAAAAATGAAATAAATTCTAAAGAGTATTTAACCCCGATACAGTATAATTTGATAAAGAATCTTCAAAATATTGGACCAACAACTCGTAGAGATTTAGTTAAAGTGCTTAATAGTCCACGAACAACCATCTATGATAACCTACTTAAGTTGCAAAAAAGAAAACTTATTGAAAAATTTACTCGGAATAACGGAATGAGAGGTAGACCACTTGTTTTCTGGAGATTAAAAGAATAGTTCCTAATAACTCTTTCTTTTTTACATTTTTCTTATTATTGAGAAATTAATAAAATATCAAAAACTCCTCAATTTCCATTGTAGTTTTTAATAAAATAAACTAAAAAATTTTTATATATTATAATAAAACAAGCCCCAGCTTTAAATTATTAATAGATATTTAAATTATCTTATTAATCTTTTAATCTCATCTTATTCTTAAAATTAAACTTATTCTATTTCCAGTAGAAAAAGAGGAGTAAATAGTTTTAGACCACATTAATAATTATATTCAATTCATTAACATTTCATTTAGGAATATAATAATACTCATTAATTCTTTTTTGATAGACATCTTTTGTACTCCCGATTTTATTAACACGAGGACGTTTTGTTAATTTTTCTCTTCTAAAAGTAATCCCCATAATTTTTAAAAACAAGTTAAAACCGTCTCTTAAATTCAGAGGAGCAAATGCTTTTCCTTCTATACCAGGCGTCCCTTCAAACACTAAAATTGAATCTGCTATAAAATCCTGCGTGATTATGTCGTGTTCTACTACAAAAGCTGATTTCTTTAATTCCTCGATAGATTTTCTTAATAGTTGAGCAACAATTAATCGCATCTCAATATCTAAAAAGGCAGACGGTTCATCCAACAAATAGATATCAGCTTCTTTTGATAAGCAATTAGCGATAGCTACTCTTTGGAGTTCTCCTCCGCTTAATTCAGAAATTTTGCGCTCTTTGATATTTTCTAATTTAAGACTGTTAATCAAACGTTTTTTATACGATTGACTTAGATAAGAAGCCATCCTAATTTGATTAAGCGTGTCAGAAACTAAGTCTGTTTCTGGCATTTTAATATATTGAGGTTTTAGTGAAACTCTTAACTTAGAATGCGGAAAATCATCACTGTCATTATTAGTTTCGAAGTCAGATTTAATTTTATTAGCTATTAAATCTATAAAAGTAGACTTACCAATTCCATTAGGCCCTAAAATACCTAATATCTCTCCAGCATGAATTTCGCTACCAGCTACACTAAGATGAAAATCTCCTAATGTTTTTTCTAAATTTCCATATGAAAATATGCTGGCACCAATGTCAAATAAAGAATCAATAGGAGGTCTTTCATGAAATTGAATAGGTTCATCTCTAATCCTTACATTTTCATCTTTAATGTATCCGTTTAAATAAATATTAATCCCAACTCTTACACCTTGAGGATGGGAAATAATACCATAGACTCCTGGAACACCATAAAATAGAGATATATAATCGCTTAAATAATCTAATATAGCTAGGTCATGTTCAACAACTACTACAATTTTATTGCTATCTGCGAGTGATCTAATTAATTTAGCCATGTTAATTCTCTCACTAACATCCAAATAAGAACTAGGTTCGTCAATGAGATAAACATCTGCATCTTTTAGGTAAGCAGCTGCAATCGCTACTCTTTGAACCTCTCCACCAGACAAAACAGAGAGATTTCTATCTAAAATCTCTTTAAGGTTTAGTTCTTCAACAATTTTATCCAGACGATCATCAATATCATTTTTTTTTAACAAATCATAAACTTTACCTGACACATGCTTAGGGATAAGAGTAATATTTTGAGGTTTATACACAACTCTCGACTTATTATTAAACAAATCTATAAAATATTGTTGTAATTCTGAACCTTTAAAGAAATTAATTATCGCCTCTTCGTCGGGGATTTCATCTATGAACTTCCCAAGATTCATCCTCAATTCTCCTGATAATATAGATAACATGGTACTTTTTCCTATTCCATTTTGCCCTATTAAACCCAACACTTTCCCCTTCTTAGGGATTGCCATTCTGAATAATGAAAATTGATCTGGACCATAGCGATAAGTAATTTGATTCTTTAATGGATCGGGCAAATTTACAATGTTTATTGCACTAAAAGGGCATTTTTTTATGCAAATCCCACACCCTGTGCATAAGCTTTCAGTAATTTCAACAGATTTCCCATCTTGGCTCAATTGTATTGTTTTATCTCCCGTTCTCACTTTTGGGCAATATTTAATACATGGTTTTTCCCCAAATGGGCTACATTTATCCGGTTTACAGCGATCTTTATTAAGGACAGCGATTCTCAAAACTCTTTCACCACTTTTAAAAATGCAAAATGATAAATAATTTTTATCATTTACTCAGTTAAGGTTTTTTTAATTAGTGAAAAAGTTTGGTAAATAAAGTATTAGTACATTGGTTAGAAGAAACAGTACAAGAAATTTCTAAAAGAAATTTAACAGAAATAACGCTGTCCACCGGGAAAACACCTTCCGGGCATGTTCATATCGGAATATTAAGAGAAATAATTATATGCGATGCTCTTAGGAGAATATTTGAGAAAAAGGGGGTTAATGTATCTTTTTATCTGTTTATGGATGACTTTGACGCAGCTAAGAGGTTTCCATATTATATTGATGAAGATTATCAGAAAAGGAATTTAGGTAAACCATTTGCTTTAATTCCTTGTCCATATGAAGATTGTGGATGTGAAAGCTATGCTTACCATTTTGGAAACGAGTTAATTTCCACTTTTAAATATTTTGGTATAAAAAACGAGATTATATGGTCATATAATTTGTATCAGAAAAGAGAGATGCAAGAAAAAATTAAAATCGCTCTTGATAATACAAACAAAATTAAAGAAATTTTAAAAAAATATATTTTACCTACTTTAGATGATGATCGTAAAAAACAATTTAATGAAATGCAAAAAACTTGGATACCAGTAATGGCTATATGCGAAAATTGCAATAAAATACAGGATCGAGGGAAAGATGGCTCTATTCACCCTAATAGAGCAATAAAATATCTCAAGAAAGAGGAAATGGTTATGTATGAGTGTCCTGCATGCGGTCATAAGGGAAGAGCATCGATCTATAGCGGAAGATTAAAATTAAATTGGCGTATCGATTGGCCCGCTAAATGGGCTCTATTTAAAACCACATGCGAACCTGCAGGAAAAGATCACAGCGTAAAAGGAGGTGCATACGATACTGGAATAGAAATTTGCCAAGATATTTATGATTATGAAGGACCTATAAAATTACCATATGAGTGGTTAAGATTGGGTGATCAAGATATGGGGACATCTAAAGGGATCGTTTTTACTCCCTTAAAATATTTAGAATTAGCAGATCCGGAAATTTATAGGATGTTAATTTTAAGGACCAATCCTATGAAGCATATATCTTTGAGAATTGAAGAAATTCCTCAATATCACGATTACTATGAAAAAATGGAAAATATATTTTATGGGGTTGAGGAACCTGAAACCAAGGAAGATTACGATTTCTATAAATACCTATATCCCTTGATCAAGATTAGTAATGTCCCTGAATTTAAACCTTTTAAAATTCCTTTAAAATTCCTTACTTTTCTTTCTCAAATGCAGAACATTTTGAGTTTGGATAAATTATATGAAAAAGCTAACGCATCTTTAAGAGTTAATAATAACGAAAAACCCTTTTCAATTGAAGAGTTTAAAAGCTTATTAAAAAGAACAGAAAAATGGATTAGCGAAGTAAAAAATATAATATCTAGAATTACGGATCAGAGAATAAAAAGAAATTTTCTGAATAAAATTGATATTTTTAACATACCTGACGCAGTTTCTAAGGATCTCATTGATACTTTGAGTGATAAACAATTAGAAGGCTTATGTCTGTTTAAAACTTTCTTGTTGGAACATGAAAACCTTGATGTTGATTCAATTCAAAATAAAATTTTTACTATAGCTAAAGAAGAGCTAGATATTCCACCAAGAAAAATGTTTGAAGCATTTTATCTATTACTATTAGGTAAAAAATCAGGACCTCGATTAGGGCCTTTTATTTTAATGTTAGATAAAGATTGGCTTCTGAAGAGATTAGATCAGCTAGAATGTAAATAGTGATTGTCACTAAGATTTCAGTTATCCTCTTTCTTCTTCCGTTTATACCACTTTTTTCTCTTTTTTTCCTGTAATTTCTCGTAACAATCAGAACAATAAGTAAGACCTTCATCAATCATTTGATCGCAGCTTTTGCAATGTTTGTGCGGATAAACATAATCTACAGATATTTTTTTGTGTCTTTCAAATTTACTCAAATTTATTCTCCACCTATAAATAATTATTTATATATTCGCTAAATTATAACTTTTTCACTCCAGACGCTATTTTTATTCTGAAGAATTGAGCCTTTTTCAATTCTTTTCTTATCTCTAAAGGGTATTCTGGGAAGAGTGATAAGAAGATTGCGTCATCATTGATTATTTCGTTCAATTTGTGTTCCCAATCGTGTAGTATTTCTTCAATTTTATCTGGATTTACTAAAGCAAATACCGATCCTCCCACTCCAGCCCCAGTTAATTTCACAGAAAAAACATCAGGATGATTTTCAATTATTTTTATTAAAATTTTATTAGGTAATCCAATTCCATGGCTGAATCCGACATGTTTCATGATGTTATCCATAATCGTAGTATTTTTTTTGAAGTAATCCCCTAATAATTTCCAATCCTGTTTCATTATAGCAAAACGTGATTTCCATGAAATTTCTGCTAGATTTCTGTAACCATTCAATACAAACGGATCTTCGAGTAAGTAACTTTGTCGTAATGTCTCATGGACACTTCCACTATTGTGAGATACTCCAGAAAAGCAAACTATTATTGGTAAACTATGTATGTCATACAATAAATCAATTCTATCGTAAATGGCTAGGGGCTCTAATGATATATTTTTATGATATAGCTTTCCAGAATAAGAACAAAAACTTAATCCCCCTCTAGATATCACATATCTATCTCCATACCCTGCAGTTATTTTAAGATCATGATCTTCGACTTTTGTAGCCATTTCCGCGATAATGTCTCTATTAATTGGGAACTCACTTTCTTTTATGCATTTTAGATTTTTATATAAATTAAAATATTTTGATAAACCATACAAAATTGCAACTATAATCGCAGAACTTCCCCCTAGTCCACTTTGGGGTGGTATCGTAGATAAGATTCCAAGTTCAAAATTGGAACTTCTAAATTTCTCCCAGAAGATTGAGTATTTTTTAATAAATCTATATAAACTAGCATAAACTAATTTTAATTCACCACTTAACTTAACTTCTAGCTTAGTTTTATGCTTGGGAATTTGTTCTTCATGTTCGATCTGAATATTAAACGTACTGAATTTTTCATATATAGAATAAGATTTTATAATGCTAACATTTTCTCTTGGTTTTATATAAACAAATGCCGATAACGGATTATTTATTCCGTTAATTGCTACAGACGGCATCCAAAAGTCCCCTTCTACAGCATCTAACGGATTTATTAAATTGATCCTGGAAGGTGCTTGGATAACTATTTCCGGTTTTAATTTATTAATAAATTCTAAAATTTGCTCCAGCATTTGAATAACTCATCTTGCTAATTTAATTTTAATCAATATTCTCCTCAAACCAGCAAATATGATAAGTTTTTATAATTTTTCTCAATAAAATTTACGATATGGTAAGAAAAGGAAAATTTAAATTATTCTCATTTTTAATTGAAAAGCATTTAATCTATTATAAAAGCCTAAATAAAAATGACAAAATCGTGGCATTTTCAATTCTTGAAATCAATAATCTCCTTAAAATACTTCCTACTTTAAACGATTTTCTGTTAAATAGATTTCTCTTTTATTATTCAGTTCAGATAAATGTGCCCAAAAATAGAAGAAAAACTATTTTATTAACTTTTATTGGAGATGATAAATCTAGAATTGATAAATTTTTTAATTTAATTATGCAGAAAATAAGAGAAAACGACAAATCTACAAAATTTTTAAAAAACCAACACTTAAAGAGACAGTTTTTTCATGTCCTTTCAGACAAGATAAATAATGATATAAATTCTATGAAATTGGGGGATTCATTGATATTAAAACAGGGTGATGATTTACAGTTTTTACATTTTTATGAAATTAATTGCGATTTAATGCAAAATGAAAAAGTTTCATTACACAATTTACTAAAAGCGCTTAATAATTTTAATCAAAAAGGATATCTAATTTTTAATATCAAAGCCATTAATAACGAAAATATTGCATCGAACGCTTACTTTATCGATATTAGGTATGAAAAAGACCGCAAATCTATGGATATTGAAGAAGAAGTTAATAATCTGTTTAAATGTGAACTCTTTAAAAAATCAGTAATACACTTAAACCGCCTTTACATTATATTATGGAGGGCTAACCTTTCCGAAATTTTTTACAATTTAACTCAGGATGCGGACATTTTCTTATCTTTAAGCAATTTTAATTTTCAAGACTTATCAAAGTTTAGCATTCAATTTGATAAGGCATTACGTTTAAATCAAATTGAATTTCATACCTTGAAACCTAACCTTTTTTTCATAGAAGATAAAATTTTGTTTCTAATTCTAAAAGTTTACAATCCTGTTGAAATTTCAAGGATCCTAGAAAAATTTTTTTCGAAATACTATTTATTTATTTTAATTTTAAATATTGAAGAATACAAAAAGTTAATTCAGAATAACAAAATTAGGTCACTAGAGAATATTAAAACTCTAAATATTAAGGATTTTATCAAGTTTAATATATCTAATATGAAAAACGAATATATCTTAAAAAATTCCTAAATCAATTGCTATATCTTGAGCAGAGTAATTTGGGTGAAGTTTAATTAAAGCTTTTTTTTCTCCTCTAGGTGTAATTATTATATTTACTTTAATCACTTTAACATTATGTATTTTCTCGATAGCTTGTTTAATTTGACTTTTATTAGCTCTTTTATCAACAATGAACACTAACTTATTTTCTTTTTCAATTATATCGAAAGTCTTTTCTGTGATTAGTGGTCTTTGAATGATCTTATAATATCTTTCCATTTTATATTAAAGCCTCATATTTTTTTAATTCATTAAAAGCAGATTGAGCCCATAAGATTAATCGACCGGGTAACCCTCCTGGTGCTAATTTAGCTATTGATAAATTCTCAAACTTAACAATATCTATTCCAGGAATGTTTCTTGCAGCTTTAATAATTCCAAAATCATCTTTTATAACAATTAAGATACTTTTCTTACCTTTATATTTGCGTCCTCTTCTTTTCCCTTTTCCGGCTCTGGTCTTCTTACCCTTTTTAACCCTTATCAAATCATCTTCCAACCCTAATTCAGTAAGAATTGAATACATTAATTTAGTTTTTTTTACTGTTTGAATTTTATCATCAATCACTAACGGAATTTCTGGAACTTTATTAATTTTATGACCTCTATTTTTGACCCAATCTAAATCCCCGGAAGCTGAAATCGCAGATATTATCGAAAGCATATTTACTTTTTTGTTTATTTTTTTTTCAATTACTTTTTCAGTTTTAATAGGATGCGCCCTTCTACCACCTTTAGCGAAAGGGACTCTTCCGCCACTCCTAGCAGTAGGAAACCCCGATCCCTTTATTCGCGGAGTTCTTGACATTCCATGCCCCGTACCCCAACCTTCAGCAGTATTTCTTAACCCAGCTCTCTTATTTCTACCTTGAACTTGCTTATTTTTACTCGAAGCAATTTCAGTTGCTATTTTTATAAGATCCTTTCTAGGTTTAAGGTTAAATAATCGCGGTACATCAATTAAACTTTTTTTATTACCATCTAAATCGTACACATTAACTTTTTCCATAAAATCACAGTTTTCTATCTTATTTTCTTTGTTGACTTTCTCTACTTATAAATGTTATTTCCGGTGATTTAACGATAAATGATTTAACCGGTCTTATGGTTTTTCTTATTCTAACCAATCTGTTTTTTGGCCCTGGTATTGATCCTAATACCAGAAGATAATCTCCATTAACTTTACCATATCTAACAAATCCTCCCTTAGGATTAATTTCTTCTTCAACTTCCCCAATTACCATAATTCTCTTATGATATTCAGTTCTTTGATGAAATCCTAATTGTCCCGGTCGAGGAACGGTATAAAGTACTCGTGCAGGGTGCCAAGGACCTATGCATGCTACGGCTCTTTTAATCTTATTATTTTTTCGGGTTAAGATTTTTATTCCAAACCTTTTAACTGGTCCTTGAAATCCTTTTCCTTTAGTTACTGCTAGGATATCTACTAATTCTCCCTCCATTAATACCTCTCGTGCCCTAATTTCTTTACCTAAATAATCTAAACCAAAATTAAATTCGTCAATAGGGGCACCAACAGAATTTAGTTGAATTTCAATAACATCAGGCTTTTTTCTAGGTAAAGAAGTAAGATGTGGTTGAGTTTGAAAAATCCCTCTAATCTGACTCGTATGGTTTAGTGCTTTAGAGAGCTTCTCCTTCATTGCTTCAAATTCATATTTTTCAAAATTTGGAATGTTGATTTTTCGACTAAGATAAGCATTTAATTCTGTTGAAAAAATATCACCTACAATATATTTTCCATATTCATCTTCATTATAAACTCTAATCCCGATTAAGATTAAAGGAGGTACTTCAATAACGGTAACAGGTTTCATTAATTCTTTCCCAAAATAGGGACTATTTTTCTGATCCTCTATATATGTAATATGAGTCATACCTGCCTTAACACCCGCGAAACCTAAAAAGGCTAAGTCATCAGATGCATTTAACCAGCGTCTTACTCGACCCTTAGTAATCGCAGCTCTTTTTCTCGGAAGAAACGCTAAAGAACCATGTCTTGGAGCGTGTTTTTTACGATGGCCCATGAATAATCACTTTATTGTTAAAACTTTAAATTTTTCAAAATAAAAAAAGTTTGCCATTCTGAAACAACCATTGATTCCTTCAAATTAAGAAAAATGGGCTTTTTAAATTTTCGTTTAAAAGAAAATAATAGATGAAATTAAAAACTGAAAATCTAAGCTATTTCCAAGTAAAAGAACGCTTAAATAGCAAGGAAGAGCGAATTTTCACTGTTGATTGTTCTGAGTGCTCAGATTTCATAGAAAATAAATTTATTCATGATAAATGTATTAGTTGCGGTCTAAAGGGTTTATATTTAAGAAGAAATAAGGACTTTAAAAATTCATTGATGAAAATTCGTGAAAGTATTATCAAACCAAGTCAGATTATTTTATTTTTAAATTATTTTAAAAAACTTAAATATATAAAGAATATTTGGAGAAAAATTGAAAGCATAGGAAAGAATAACTGTTTATATCAAGAATTTAATTGTAAGATTGAATCTATAAATAACACATTCCTTTCATTCAATGATAATCTTATCTTTGATCCGATTTCAGTTTTCAATTTGATTAGTGAAAAAATAGGAGACATTGTTGCTCACAAATACTTCAGTATAAAATGCCAGAAATGCTCTAAAAAGATAGTAAACCTCTTGGAAGTTCTTCTTAGTTCATTGAATAAGTTACAAGTTATTCAATATTATAAAGAATTTTTAGAAAACCATCACTTTTCTAAAGATCTATTCACTTTTTATGAAAATTACATTTTCAGTTTACCATTAGGCTCTAAAAGGAATCAAGTTATTGATAAAACTTTAAAAATTTCTCCTGGTGAATTAATTGAATCTTATACTATTGGAGAACATCAAATATTTCAAATTTCAATTTTCGATGTTATTAACGAATACGAGAAGAAATATTCAGCTGATTATGCTTTTAAGTCATCTGTTGATGAAAAATACTTTAAAAAGGTAGTAAATGATGCAAAAATTAACTTAGATTTAATTGAGTTTAATGAAATTATTCCATTAGAAAAATTAATAAGTGTATACCAAAACAAAGCATTACTTTATTTAGATTTAAAATATAAACTCTCACGCAGGGAAAAGGAAAAAATTGCACATATTACAGCATTATATAAATTAAACTTAGAAAAGATTTTTCCTCTATTAGTTGATGATCTAATTGAGGAAATTTTTCTAGATTCTCCAAATGAAAAGATTTACATAAATCACCAAAAATTTGGGCGTTGTCGAACAGAAGTTGAATTCGATCTTAACGATATTGAAAGATTAAAAACATTTTTAAGGATTTATAGTGGAAAAAGGCTCGATTATTCAAACCCAAGTATTAAGGTAGTTATAAAGAATAAATATTTCTATTGTCGGTTTGCAATAGATGTAGAGCCAATTCAGATAAATAATTTCGCGTTAGATATAAGAAAACTAAATAAAAATATATTAACCATTCAAGACTTGCTGAAAAATGGTACTTTAAATCCAACAATCGCCTCATTTTTATACATATTAATTTTAAGGAGAGTAAACATAACGGTTACGGGTGAAACTGACACAGGAAAAACAACTTTAATTAATGCGTTAGATTTATTAACTCCAAAGGAATTTCGAAAAATATATGTAGAAAATGTAATCGAATCTTTAAATCAATCTGAATATGGTAAACACCAATTAAAATATAAAGTCGATTCACTTCAGGGTCAACCAAATCACCAACTTTCAAAACAAGATCAAATTAAGAAATTATTACACCGTACTCCAGATATTATTTACTTAGGCGAAATTCTAACTAAAGATGAAGCTGAAGCAATGTTTCATTGTTTAGCAGCAGGTTTAAAGGGATTTCAAACAATTCATGCTAATAGTATCGATTCTTTAATAAATAGAATAATTTATCATTTTAAAATTGGTAAATCATGTTTAAAAGACTTAGGTCTAATAATTTTAATGAAAAAAAATCGAGAAAAAAGATTCATCGATTCAATTTCAGAAATACATGAAAATCTGAACGATCTTAACGAAACCTATAGCAACCTATTCAAATTTAATCCTCATTTAAGAAAATGGGACGCTCTACGAAATTTATACGATTCGAATATTGTTAATATAATTAGAAGATATGAAGATCTTCGGAAAGAAAAATTTGAAATTTTATTCTTTCTCTATCGAGATATTTTTGACACACTATTAAAAATTAAAAAATTGAAAATCAATAAATTAATCGAATTTTTTGATCAAATTTCCTTTCAATCATTTACTAGCATAGAAACCCTTCGTTTATTTTGGGAAAACTGGAAAAACTCATGTAGTTTAAATTCATAATTTAGTAATAGGTAATATGACAAATCTGTTAGAAAAAGCATTAATAACAGGTTTTGGTATATTTATATTAACCATTTTCATCTCAATGATTAATCCTTTTATAATGCAGGTTTCTGAATTTAATAACACCATTAAAAATGACATAGAACTATACGAGGATTTCTTTTTTGATGTAGATACAGGAATAAAATTTATTATTGAGAACCCCAACGCAACTTACATAAAAAATATTGAATACCCTAGAAATTTGAATGTTACTCTAACTGGTTTCTATTGTAAATATGAATATGTCATAGGAAATAAAAGTAATTATAAAATATTCGAATATATTAAACCTTTCATTAACCATAGTTATGTAAATTTATCCACTAATAACTACATTTTAAGCATTTCAATTGTTTATAACTTTATCGAAGTCCAGTTTAATTAATTCGAAAATGTGACTATTTCTATGGTACTAATTAATGTGTTAATCCGTTTCTACCAAAAAATTCATCATTATAAGATTCCTAAATTAAAATTTAAAGAATTAGATAATAGATATAAAAAAATATATAAAAAGGAATTCAATGTTTATGAAAATGACATTAATAAAGCTAATTTTATTATATTTTTAATTTTCTTCAACATTTTCTTAATCTCTTTAATATTTTTAACCAAATTTAGTTTTATATTAATTATCTCTTTTTCCTTCTTGTTAGCATTAATAGTTTCTTATTTTTTTAGTAAGAGACTTAGCAATGAAATTATAAAAAAAGAGAATCAATTAAATGCATTATTGTATATTGTGAAAATTTACTTCTCGTTGATTCAAAAATCACATGGAGCTAAAGCTGACCATGCTATTAATTTTATTAAACTAATCAGTGAGTATAGGCTTCCATTATCAAAAGAATTTAAAATAATACTTAACAAAATCCAATTGGGCGAAAATCCAGAAGTTTTATTATCTAAAATAATCACCCCGTCATTAGATTTTAATTTATATGTAAAGGGGTTACTATTATCAAACTTCAGTAATAGCTATAGGTTAAATGAAAAATCATTGGAAAAAAATTTTAGAAAGTTTCTGAGAGAAATTGAATCAAAATTAAGTATCTTATTTTTTATTGGTTTATTTTTTCCATTGGGATTATGCTTTTTAATTTTGTTCCAGAGAATTAATTATTTCATATTAATTTCTATTTTGCCGCTATTTTACATATCTTTAAAAGCACTAAATAAGAAATTTTTAAAAAACAATTTTTTCTTACTCGGCCTAATAAGCAATTATTCAAGGGAAGAAAAAGCAAAGTTTAACGAATTTGTTTCTTTTTTGTTAAGCTTTACAATGAATTTACAGAAAAACTCTTCTCCAGAAGTAGCATTTGTAAGGGCTTATTCACAAAACGAACGCCACTATAGTATCTTGAATAAGCCTTTAAAAACGCAAATTTCTCAGCTGGTAAATTTTTCCTGTTCATTTGATGAAATGTTAGAGAATCTGCAGTTTGAGCTGAAATCAATACGATACAAAATAATTCTGGATGTGATTGGAAAATTAGTTGCACAAAATGCATATCTCTCTCATGAAAAAATTTCAGATATATTAAATGAAATCTCAATTCATCAAAAACTCGAAAATAAGTTAGAAATCATTATAAAAGGAGAACGATTTAAAGTCTTACTCTTTTTATTCCTTTTGCCTATAATAATTGGAGGAATTGGGGGTTTATTTCCTTTGTTTAATTTCATGATGGGGAATATCTCCCTTAGTGGTAAACTGAGCTTTTCTGTTTTATTTGGGTTAATATTTTCTTATGATTTTATTATTATCTTCTTTTCACTCTTATTTTGTGTTTATACATCTTCCCATTTTTTTTTAGAAATCATATCTTATGAAAGAAAAAGGATGCTAATTGTTATATCTAACATGATATATATCCTATCATTCTTCTCAGCATATATTAACATTCTAAATTATTTTTAAGATGGATTAAAATAATCTAACTAAAAAAAGAAATATAAATCAGTTCGACGACTAAAAAAACTCCAATAAAAATAATTATGAATTGTGAATAGGAGATTATCGAATTAAGTAGAGTAGCGTCAAAGCCCTCATTAAAAACAACTAGATTTATTTCATTTATAACCTGAAAAAAAGGTACTAAAAAAACAAAAAACAAGACAATTGAAATAAAAACTGTCATAGATTCAGTAGATATTATTGAAAATATAAAAACGAAGACAAAAAGAGCTATCAACAAAAAGAATTCTATAAGAATTACATACAATTCGGGCATATTCCTAATTATTTTAAAAAATAAACTATTTAAAACTCTAAAAATATTAGAAATTTTTTAATTAAAATAGAGAATTAGTATGATGTTGATTATAATAATCTTTTATAATTAATCTCTATAACCATAAGATGTGTAATAAATTTCATAAAATTAATTAGCTACCTAGAAAATATTATATAAAAAAATGGTTTGATTATTATTATGAGAAATTTAAAATTGAAGGGGTTAAAAAACAACAAGGGGAAATACGATTTATATGATGAGCGATTCGTGTTTTTCCCTCCTCAAATAATCGATATTTTATCGTCGATTTATGGAGAGGGCGTAAAATCTTTATTAGTTTGGTTAGGCAAAAAGGTTGGTTGGGTATTAATTCAAAACTGGGATGAAAATTTAAAATCAAAATCATTAAATGATTTAGTCGATCAATTTTGTAGTATATTAAGCAATCATGGATGGGGTCGCTTTACTCCAAAAAAAATATCTGATAATTTAATCGTAATTGAATTGCAGCATAACATTTCTAACGAGTTAAATAATAAATCCAAGTATATATGTTATTATATAACGGGATTGTTAACGGGTTTTGGTGAATACGCACTCTATAAAGTAAACATAATAGAAAATATATGTTGTGTTGAAGATCCTAGCTTAAAATCGTGTGAATTTAGAATAGAGAAAATTTTCTAACGATTTTATTCACCAAGGGTCCCATTCTTCAGGATCAAGTTCGTTTATTCCTTCATTTTCAAGAGTTTTCTCTTTGATTTCAGGTTCCATTCTAAAATATTCGCTCTTCTCCTCAGTTATTATATCCGGCCTCAAATCTTTAGAATTTAAATTTTCTGTCATAGTTATTTGATCTTCACCTATTATTACATCCCTAAAAGCAGAAATTAAAGATAAAAAATTAAAGAACTCTTCTTTTTTCATTTCAACAACCAAAGAATCACTATTTTTTAATAAAGTCAGTTTTAATATTCGAACTTCTCCACTTATTTCTACTGAAGTCAATTCTATACTTTCATTTTTGTTTTTTAACTGAATCTTCCACGAAGTCTCTCTAGTTTTTTCAATTTCCATTAGTTATAATTCACTTTAAAGATAGTTAAAATTCAAATATTTAATAAAAATTAACCAATTTAAAATTATCCTTATCACTATATCGTTGTTGTTAATTAGAAAGGCAATCCAAAAAATGAAAAATTATCCTTTAACATCCTTTTTAAAAAAAATAATTTAATATTATATAATTATTCGTAAAAAAGATTAAGACAACAAGTGGTGGTCTATACTGTGCTAGGATTTGAAATGTTCCCTTTTTTTTGCTATAAAATAAGTTTAATGATTTTAAAACGAATTTTTCGTTTGTATATCTATTTATTTGTGAAAAATCTAAAAACTTATAAAATATTACGATAAAAACTTTCCGTAGGAATGAAAAGTTTTCTTTTAAAGAATATATCATATTATAAGTATTATTGTTTGACAAAAAATTGTTAAAAAGATAAATAACTACTCCTAATATTAAATATAAGAATAAGAACACAAAAAAAAATGAAAATAACCAATTGAAACTAAATTGGTAGATTGGATAAAAAAAAGTCAACATAATTAATAATTTACCATCAGTCCCTCCAATAATTTTCAAACAAAATAATACAAATGAAAAAATAAATGCAAAGAAGAGGAAAAATACCTTTGTTATTATAAAGATATGTATGTCGTTAAAAATATCCAAATCTTCAGTAAAAGCTAGTAAACTCCCTATTAATAAAAATCCAATAATAGTTTTATTAGGTATTTTCCTAAATTTAATATCTCGATACATACAATAAATTAAAACTATGTTCGTATAGAAAAAAAATAAGTTGATGCTTACGATCATTACTCATAATTCGCCTTCCCAAATTTCAATAAATTTACTTAAACTCTTAGCGCGAATGTTTTCAAATTTGTACCTATAAATTTTAATTCTCCCAAAAATTTTTTCTTGAACTAAGTTATTGGATTTTAGATAAGCTAAATGATTTTTAACGCTTGTATGATTAAGTTTAGTATTTCTTATAATTTGAGAGATTGACAATTCTTTATTTTTTGCTAATAATTTCAATATTTTTATTCTCGCTCTTGAGCCTAGCAAATTTTC